>Ga0307374_10001228_pt1 | contig 47726 bp, 42 predicted proteins | sample OX3MG_FD_202532 | JGI IMG/M metagenome (GOLD analysis project Ga0307374, IMG submission 202532) | Soil microbial communities from Risofladan, Vaasa, Finland - OX-3 | ecosystem: Environmental > Terrestrial > Soil > Coastal area > Acid sulfate soil | place: Finland: Risofladan, Vaasa | collected...
ACCAAGACGCCGGCGAGAGGATCCCTGAAGCCACCTGGGCCGGAGTGCACCGGTCCCACGTTGGCTGCGACCGCTTTGACAATCGGAGTCCCGGCCTTGGCCGCCCAACCCGGCTGAAGCGGACCGTTGAAGGCCCAAGCCCCCCCCATGACAACCAAAAACACGACAGCGATTGTGGCCGCAGCCCGAATCGGCGCCGTGGCCGGCTCGCCCTGGCGGAGGCGCACGACGACAGCCAAGAGCACCGCCGTCACGCACGACGCGACTACTGCGATCAGCCAGGGAGCCCGGGCGTCACTGCCGGTGCCCAGTCCATGGATCACCGCAAGGGGCCATGCGGCGTACACCGCCCAATGGATCAGCCGCCACAGACGCGGTCCTACGCGGTCCCGCAACAGGCTGCTTGCCGTAACCCCTGCCACGATCCACATGGATGCCACGCCGAGGCCCAGCCAGACGGGCCGGTAGGCAGCTCCTACGGGGATGATCGAGTCGCGCAGGCTGATGTTTGCAAAGGGATCGAGGACCGTAGTGACCACGTGCGCGGCGAGGAGGAATGCCGCCAGGAGGCTGAGGTTGCGATGCAGGACCGCCGCCACAAAGCCGGGGGTGGTCTCGCCGGTCCACCTCGTCGCGGTCACGATACCGAGCACGACGGTGCCGGTCAGCACGATCAAAGTCGCGGTGCCAAGTCCGCGTGTTGCGTACCAGTACCAGCTGGGCGAAGCCGCGAGCAGGGGCGCGGTCAAGCCGCCGATGCACGCCAGCCGCCGGCGAACCGGACCTCACCCGAGGCATCGACGAGACGCGCTGGAAGCTTGAGGTCGTCGAGCCAGGCAGGTGCGCTGTGGCCCATGATCAAGGCCGCGGTGGCAGCCGCGTTGGCCTCCACGCAGGTCGCCGCGGCCACTGACACCATCGCCCAGGGCGTCTGCGCCGGCAGGCCTGTGGAAGGATCGATGATGTGGTGGAACTCGATCCCACCGCGCCGCCAGCGGCGTGAGGTGGTGCCTGAGGTGGCGAGCCCGCCGTCGAAGACGACGACATCTTGGCCTTCGACAGCGTCGACGTCTACGGCCACCCGGATCGGCCAACCGCCCTGCGGCGCCGGCCCGCAGACCGCGACGTCGCCTCCGCAGCTGACCAGGACCGAAACTCCAAGCTTGCTCGCCACGGCGTCAGCGGCCCGGTCTGCCGCCCACGCTTTGCCGCTGGCCCCAAGGTCGAGCCCGACGCCGGCGGGCAGCCGCATCGTGTGGGCCGCGGGTTGGTAGGTCAGCGCTCGCCACCCGATCACCCGGCGCGTGCGAAGCTCAAGAGGAGGTCCTTCTGCGGGCAGGTCGCGGAAGGTGACCGTATACCCGGCGTCCTCCACGCACCTACCGACGGTGAGGTCGACCAGCCCTCCGGTCATCTCTGCCGAGCATAGCGCGGCCACGATGGCCTCCTCCAGCAAAGGAGAAAGCAGAACGTCGCCGCAGCCGCTGCGGGCGTTGAGGCGGGACAGCTCAGAGTTCGGGCGGAACCGGCTGCAGGCTTCATCGATCTCCTGGATCTTCGCCTGGACGATGGCCATCGCAGCAGGCAGCGCGGCTCCGTCGTCGACGGCGACAGTATTGGTCGTGCCCATGCCGGTGAACGAGTCCGAGCTCAGCACGGCTTGGAGGGCGTGGAGTAGCAAACCGGTGGAGGAGCCGGCTGAGGGGCCGCTGCGGGACCCTGCGACGGGGGGCCCGGCGTCGAGCCTGAAGGAGCGGGAGCGCCATACGGGACGTGGACCACCGTCTGCACCACTGTCGGTGTGGTTTGAACCGGAGCTGCAGCGACCGGCACCGTCGCCGTGACGGACGACGGTGGAGCGGGCAGCTTGCCAGAGAAGTACGCCTGGGCAAGACCGGAGAAGAGCCAGCTCAAGCCGAGGGCGCTCACCACGCCCCCCAGAGTGCCCAGACGGACGATCCAGAGCGCCCGGTCGCGGGTGGCCGGGTCGGATCCGTAGGTCGTCAGTCCAGCGGGCTCATCTGGACTGGGCGACCACGGTTCCACCAGCTGACCATCAGTCATCGGGCGGTTCCGCTGGCGGGATTGGCCGCGCGGTGGGCGGAGGATCGTAGACGGTGACCACCTTGTGCACGACCCCAATCGGCGGAAACAGGGCTCGAGCTTTGATGGACTGAGTGGCGGAATTGCCCTGAGTGGCGATGGATGTCTCCAGATCAGCCCACAGGCCGGGGCCGGCCAAAACGGCGATCGCTGCGATCACTCCGGCGCTGAACGTGAGTAACCAGAAGAGCCAGACGCGGTCCCGCTTGGGTGATTCTTCCTCTGAGGAGGCTCCGGCTCTCCTGCGAATCGCAACCTTGCGGACGCTCATCTTTGTCTCCTTCTAACGTGGGCTGACGGCAACCTTGCCTGGAGATACGCCGACGATGCCCGAGTCGCCAAAGCCGGACTCCCTGAACATGAGAACGAGCGTTCGGGCGGAAGCTTGCGGGGATCTGGACGGTGGATCCTAGAAGCGAATCACGATTGAAAGCCTAGTCGGGGCGGCCGAAACTTGCGCGTCAGATCGATGCGGCAGACAGCGGCCACGTGAACATCGCCGGAGAGCCCGACGAGGCCCACCTCACCTCCGGTTCGATTAGGGGCCGTGCGCCACGAGGCTACGCGGGAGATGGAGGGATCGATCCTCCGCAGCCACCTTGCAGGAGGAGGCTGCAAACCACCGCAAGGTGTGTCGGATAAGAGCCCCTCTTCCAGACCATCGATGCGGGCGCGCACTGGCTGCAGGCGTCACTGGCCACGTAGACAGGTGGTTAATCGCTCCCTCAGAACGGACGGTTGACTTAATCCCCAGGGTCCAGCTCCCGGCATTCCAACCTCGGTTGATGCACACGATCCCTCTGGGTGCCCGGTACTCATCCCGTCGAGGGCCGCCGCGCGCCTCTCCTCCTCCCCACATCCAACCTAAAACAATTGGTCTTGAGAGCATCGGGGCCGGACTCGGACCGCGAGGAGATAGAAGGCGATGTCTTGACGTGCCTCCGACTGGATATACAGCACGCTTGAACTCGGACGCCTCACAGGGCAGCCTGTGCGGCGTGCGGCATCGACGTGTGAGCATCCGGCGACAGGCAGCAATTCAACCTCGACCATTTGCCCCATTTAACCTCCGTGTGTGTGCAGTTAATACATCGCCTGAGCATCAGCGGGGCTATCTGCAAACAAGGGCAGCCATTCACGCGTCGCCAGCACAGAAGCCTCTTCCAGGCTCAGGATTCGGCCGTCAAGTACACGACTTGAGGACCACGACTCCGCCGACATCTGGTCTTCAAAGAGGTTGCTGTTAGGGCACCACTCCTCATGAGGTTTGTGCAACACGCCGCGGAGGAATCCGACGGGACGAAAGCGGTGCCCGACTGAACTGCCCATGCCGAGTCCGGCTTCGCCGACGTCGACTGCGAAGTCCCGGCACTTATGATCCGGGATGAAGCTAGATGCGCAAGGACGGCCGGGTGGGTGTTGTCGGGGGGTCACTGGGTGGGCTCACCGCCGCCCTTCTCTTGCGCGAGCTCGGCCTCGACGTGACCGTCTACGAGCGGTCGGGGGCAGAGCTTGAGCAGCGCGGCGCCGGCATCGGCCTGCTGCCGGCCAGCTACCGCTACCTTGTCGATCGCGCGGGGATCAACCTCGATGAGGTCAGCGTCTCGACCAAGTACATCCGCTATCTCGACCATCGGGGCCGGCGCGTTCATGAACAGGCTCAGCCGTACCGCTTCAGTAACTGGAACACCGTCTACCGCTGCCTGCTGCAGTGCTTCGGCCGAGAGCGCTACTTGCTCGGCCGCGAATGCGTCGATGTCCGCCAGTCGGACGGCAAGGTCCGGATCACGCAGGCTGACGGCGACGAGCTCGAATGCGATCTGCTTGTGTGCGCTGACGGCGTCAACTCGAGGGCGCGCTCGGGCCTTCTGCCGCATGTCCGGTTCGCCTACGCCGGCTACGTCGCATGGCGGGGGTTGATTCCCGAGAAGGAGCTGGGCAAAGATGCGACCGCGCTGATCGACGCGATCACCTATTACGTCTACGCGAACAGCCACATCCTGGTGTATCCGATTCCTGGCATCGACGGCTCGGTCCGGCCCGGTGACCGGCTCATCAACTACGTCTGGTACCGCAACTACCTGGCCGGCAGCGACCTGACCGACCTGATGACCGACTGTAATGGGAAGCTGCACGAGGTCTCCGTACCGCCTGGCGCCACCCAGCCTCAGCACATCGAAGAGCTGCGAGCGACCGCGGCTGCGCGGCTGCCGGAGCCGATCGCCAGCGTCGTGCGTGCTGTGAAGCAGCCGTTCGTGCAGGCGATCATCGACGTCGAAGTGCCGCGGATGGCCTTCGGGCGGGTCTGCCTGGTGGGCGATGCCGCCTTCGTCGTCCGGCCCCACGCCGCCGCAGGCACGGCCAAGGCTGCCGCCGACGCCTGGGAACTGGCGAAGGCGCTCGCGGTGCAGCCGGATATCGAGAGCGCGCTCGGGGCTTGGGAGCCCGGTCAGCTCGAGCTGGGCCGGAAACTGCTGGAGCGGACGAGGCGCATCGGCCGCCGCTCGCAATTCGACTGCAATTGGACGCCCGGCGACCCCGAGCTTATCTTTGGCCTCTATGAACCAGGCCGCTGACCGCGTCGCCGCCCGCATGGCCGAGGCTGCGAATATCTTCCTCGAGAGCCTCGACGAAGTACAGCGCCCACTCGCCAATTGGCCATTCCCTGCAGACGAAGAGCGCCTTCGCTGGTACTACACGCCGACCGATCACGGCGGACTGCCGCTGAGCCGGATGCGGGCAAACCAGCAGCAACTCGCCTTCCGGCTCCTCGCGGCCGGACTCTCGCGCCCCGCCTACGTCACCGCCTGCACGATCGTGGGGCTCGACAACATCCTCGATGAGCTCGAGGGCTGGAGCATGAGCTGGGAGCGCGACCGAGGCCGTGACCCCAGCCTGTACTACGTACAGGTCTTCGGCGAACCCACCAGTGCAAAGCCGTGGTCCTGGCGCTTCGGCGGCCACCATGTCTCGGTCCACCACCTCGTCGTCGACGGCAGAGTGCAAGCGAGTACCCCGCTCTTCCTCGGCGCCGACCCGGCCGTTTCGCCGCTCCTCGGCGGCAGCGAGCTGAGGCCGCTGGGCAGCACCGAGGACCTCGGCCGCCAACTCCTCGACTCGCTTGACAAAGACTGCCGGCGCCTAGCCGTCATCTCCCCGGTCGCGCCGTTCGACCTGGTCAGCGCCAACCGGCCGAGGGTCGCCGACGGCGATCTACCGCTGAAGCTGCCCGACATTTGGCGCGGCCGCTTCGAGGGTGCGACCGCCGAGCTCCTCGAAGCCATCCAGGAGCGGCTCGAGGCCGGCCTGCAGATCGACGACAGGCATCTCGAGGCTGTCCGCTTCACCCTCGCGCCGAAGGGATTGCCAGGCCGGGACATGAGTGCAAATCAGAGGCGGTTGTTGAGGCAAATCGTCGCCATCTACATCAATCGCCTACCGGATGAGCTGGCGGAAGCCGAGATGGCCAGGTACACCGAAGAAGCGCTAGAAAGCCTCTCTTTCGCCTGGGCCGGCGACGCCGAGCGGGGAGTGCCGCACTACTACCGCATCCAGGGACCACGCCTCCTCATCGAGTACGATAATGCCCAGCGGGCGGGCAACCACGCCCACAGTGTCTGGCGGGACCCTGACGGCGACTTCGGAATGGATGTCCTCGGTCAGCACCACCTGCAGGGGCGCGTCGGTAACCACGAAGCTCAGAGGAGGCACACATGAAAGTTGGCTTTGCGCTTCCCCACCAGGGCCCCGTGGCCACCAAGGACAACATGCACCTGGTCGCGATCGAGGCCGAATCGATGGCCTACGACTCGCTGTGGACGAACGAGAGGCTGCTCGTCCCGGTCAATGCCAAGACCCCCTATCCGGGGAACGCCGAAGGGGTCTTGGATGAGGAATACAAGACCCACCTCGATCACCTGACCTGCCTGACATACGCCTCCGCCGTCACCGAGAAGATCCGGCTCGGCGTCAGCGTGATCAACATCCCGTGGTACAACCCGGTCCTGCTCGCCAAGAGGCTCGCCGCGATGGATGTCCTCTCGGATGGCCGCATCACCGTCGGCGTAGGACTCGCCTGGTCTGAGGACGAGTGCGACGCGGCGAATGTCCCTTATCGCGAGCGCGGCCGGATCGGCGAAGAGGCGATCGAGTGCATGCTCGCCGTCTGGGGCCCCGACCCTGTCGAGTACCACGGCAAGTACTTCAACCTCGAGCCCGCCTTCATAGGGCCCAAGCCGGTTCAGAAGCCGCACCCGCCTCTCATCGTCGGCGCATTTGTGCCCAAGGCGCTCGACCGTGCAGGGCGGCTTGCTGACGGCTTCACCGGCTGTTGCGCCCCCGTCGACGCTTTGATTTCGATGATGCGCGAGGTGAAGAAGGCGGCGGGGGAGCGCGGCCGGGACCCCGACAAGCTGATGACCGTCATGCGCTGCATCGTCAACCGGACAGAGCAGCGCCTCGATGACGCGACCCGCGCGGTTGCGCACGGCACCTGGGAACAGATCGAGGAGGATGTCCGCAAGATGGAAGAGGCCGGAGTCGGTGAGATCTTCTTCGACGTTGCCTTTCAAAAGGACGCCCAGAATCGCGACGGGCTGCTCCGATACATGGAACGGTTCCGCCAGATGGTTGGAACTGGCGCGGCGGTCTAGCCGAGTCGCGCGCCGCTTACCGCGTTCCGGGCTACCGCAGGCGCTCGTGGAGTGCCGAGCGAAGCTGTTCTAGGTCCTCGTCCTTCATCGCGCGCGGCGATGCGTTACATGGCGACCCGAAGTCAGGATCCTCGTAGTCCATTCCTTGCCACGTCCGTCGCGAACGGTAGCGCGGCCATATGTGAAGGTGGTGAAGGTGGGCAATAGTCGGTCCAACTCAGGCGGCCCGCGCGTGGAGGTGGTGCCAACCCCCGAGCACTGGACGCGCGCGGAGGTGTGCGACGCACTTTACTCCGTCAACTCGGTAAGGCCCGACCAGGCCCGAACTCTATCGCCCGCCTGGTGCTCATTGGGTCATGGATGTCCCGGGCTGAGGGGCACACAAACTGGTACGAGATCAATCGACGACCCTAAGTGGTGGCCGATTGTGGGATCCGCCGGCCCGTTCGATCGGGACGATGTACCCGGGCGGCTGCCGGGACAGGTGCAATTCCCTCCTGAGGTCATGGTTCAGCTCCCGGCCGTCGCATCGGGCCAGGCTGCCGGCGTCGTCAACCGCGTCCTCACAGAACCGTGCCATCTCGTTCATGTAGCCCAGCACAGTGCGGCTCTCCGTTTTCGCCAAAGCGATGGAGCGGGAATCAAGAGCGCCGAGACGGTCTGGCGGGAGGCTCTCCGCCTCAAGCTCCGTGTGAATTAAGGCGACGACCGATGGGCCGATCGGCACCAGGTCAGCCTTGCGGATGTCCGGAACGAATACCGAGAACAGGGTGCCAGCGTGGGCCATTAGCAGGCATTTTCGACCGTCGAGCCAGAGCAGGTTTGCGTACCAATCCTCGTCGCTGGGCTCGATTGTCACCAGGTCTCGCGGACGCGCATCCACGAGCGTGAGCATCTTGGCCGTACACCGCAGGACCACGCCTCCATCGTATGGGCAGATCAGCTGGGGGTTCAGGCTGCTGCCGGCGCCTGCTCGCGCGCGTACTCGCGCAACAAGCCGCCGAGTCGCTCGGTGCACGTTAGTGGTCCTGCTGTCAGCACCGGATCGGAGCGCGCGATTGGGGTCCGCAACCGAAGAGCCCGGTGGGGACGGGCCGAGTTGTAGTGCTCGAACCACTCGGCAAGAACGCGCTCGAGATGGCGACGGTTGAGGATCAGGATCCAGTCCAGGCACTCGCGCCGGGTCGAACCAATGTGCCGCTCGATGTGGGCATTGGCCTTGGGCGCCGCAATCGGCGTCCTGATCACCTCGATGCCCTCCGCCCGAAAGACAAGATCCGAGCCGCCTCCATATTTGGCGTCGTGATCGTGGACGAGGAAGCGAGCATCGACTCCGACCTCGCTGAGCTCCCAGCAGAGATTCCTCGCCTGCTGGCTCACCCAAAACGCGTCCGGCCGCTCGGTGACCGCGAACCAGATCACCCTCCTGGTGGCCAGCTCCATATATAAGAGGACATAGAGACGCTTCAACAGCACGGTGTCGACGCTCATGAAGTCTGTGAGAACGATTGCCGAAGCCTGGGCTCTCAAGAACGTCTTCCAGCTCAGCCGCGAGCGCCACGGGGCCGAATCGATCCGGTTCCGACGCAGCAACTTGCGAATCGCGGTTGCCGAGATCATGTGACCGAGCTTGAGCAGTTCGCCGCGAATGCGGACACAGCCCCATTTCGGATTGTCCTTGGCCATCTCCAGGATCAGGCTCTGCAGCTCGGGATCGAGACCTGGTCGCCCTGGACCTCGGCGACGACCGAAGGCCGCCCACTTTCTGCGCACTAACTCGCGATGCCAACCGAGCACCGTCTCGGGCTGGACCAGCATCCCGACCCAAGCTGCCCGGCCTAGTCAGAGGCTCAGTGCGGCCATGATCGTCCGGTCGGCCATGTCGAGCCGTGGACGCTTCACCTGACGGCGCACGACTCGCAGTTGGTGGCGTAGAAGCAGCAACTCCGCCTCAGGGTCGCGAACCCGCAAGCGGACGTCGGCGACGTCGAGGAGAAGGCGCAGGAGGGAGTAGACCAACGCAAACAACATCCGCGGGTGATCCTAGCGGCTAGCTACCGCCACTCGGCGGTAGCTAACCCACCGACGAATATGTGTGCCCCACAGTCTTGAAGTGCCCCCGACTGGATATACAGCCACGGCGAATTTGAAATCCGTTTAGGTGTCAAGGCCGGTCTGAAAGTCCCCAGTTTCCGCCGGTCTCAAATGCCCCAGGTCAGGACCGATTTCGTCTGAGCGCCGGTTTGAAATTCCCCACCTGAGGCTCTGGCTCGGCCGCCATGGCCGGCGGCACGGTGAAGATCCCGGCCCGCTTCTTGTCCTTGAGTCGGTAGCTCTCGCCGCGGATGTTGACCGTCGTGGAGTAGTGCAGAAGGCGGTCGATGATGGCGACCGCGGCGAACTCATCGCCGAAAACAGAGCCCCATTCGGAGTAGCTCTTGTTGGAGGTGATGATGATGCTGCCCTTCGTATAGCGCCTGGACACCAGTTGAAAGAGAAAGCTGGTGGCGACCTGGTCGAGGTGGGTATAGCCCATCTCATCGAGGATGAGAAGAGTCGGCACGCGAAGCTTGTTGAGACGCTCACCGAGGCGATTCATCTGCACGTCATGGGAGAGCTCGTCGAGCAGCTCGGGCACGGCGATGAAGTAGACGTTGTGACCGTTCGCAACGGCTTCCATGCCGAGCGCGATGGCGAGATGTGTCTTGCCCACCCCGGGCGGTCCGAGCAGGATGACGTTCTCGCCGTGAGCGAGGAAGCGCAGGGTCGCTAACTCCTGGATTTGCTTGCGGTCGATGGAGGGCTGAAAGCTGAAGTCGAAGTCGGCGAGCGTCTTATGAAACGGGAAGTGTGCGAGTCGAGTCTTGGCGATGAGACGGCGCTCGGCTCGACTGGTGGACTCCGCCTCGAGGAGTCGGTCGAGGAAATCGACATAGCTCAGCGACTCCTTGGTCGCCTCCTCGGCAATGGGGTCGAGGAGGTCGGCCACGCGCTTGAGCTTCAACCTTTCGAGGTGCGCTTGGACGCGCTGGTAAGCGACGCTCATGCCAGACCCTCGTAGACGCTGAGGGGGCGGCGTTGGACCTCTGGTCCCTGCAGCACCGGCAGCTGGGCGCTCGCTCGCGCCATGGCCAGCTGCGCCTCCCTGTGCAACCGCTGGTCGCGGCGCGCGGCCATTGATTCGAAGTGGGCGCGGATGACCTTGCGTTCGTAGGGTCGTTCAGCCAGGGGGTGCTCGGCGAGGACCTGGTCCTGGTCGCTGATGACCAGCTTGTCTTCGGTCTGCCGAACCCAAACTTCCCTTCCGGCGTATTCAACTGGCGCCGAGTACCAGCTGCCGGCGTAGGTCACGAAGCAGTCACGGGCAACCCGGCGGCGCTCCAGGACCAGCGCGCGGTAGGCCGGCACGCCGGCCACCGCACGGAGTCCTTCAAGCGGCAGGCGGTCGAGCGGACGCTCGCCGGTCGTGCCATGGATGCGGACGTTGCAGGTCTCCTCCAGCCAGCGCCCGCGAAGCTCAAGCAGGTCATGTGCGATTTGGTAGTCGCGTACCCGTGGCCAGAAGTTCTTGCGCACATAGCCGACCCCGCTCTCGGTCTTGCCTTTGGTCTGCGGTCGGTAGGCGTGGCAGAGCCTGGGTCGGTAGCCGTAGTGGCTGGCGAAGTCGAGCAGGCCGGGATGAAAGACCGGCTCACCGCGGTCGTCGTCACGAAGCCACACCGTCTTGGTGCGGTCGTAGAGGATTTCTTCAGGCACGCCGCCGTAGTAATGGAAGGCACGCTCATGACAGGCGAGGAAAAACGCCAGCGCTTGAGTGTCAGTGAAGTCGAGGTACATCGTGCGCGACCAGCCCAGCGTCATGACAAAGCCCTGCACCCGCTTGCGCCCTGGCTTCTTGAACGTGCCCCAGTCCACTTGCCCCTGTTGACCGGGTCGCGTCTCGAAACGCTCTGTGGTCTTGTTCTTCGCCACCTCACGCAATGGCGCCATGAACTCTTTGAGGATGCTGCGGCCGCCCTCATAGCCCTGTTCGCGTATCTCGTCGAAGAGCACCTCGGCGTTGCTCACCGGGTCATCCCCCAGCATGCGCGACAGCAGGTACTCGCGGAAGCGGTCTAACTTCGATGCCACCTGACGCGGTTTGCGCTCTGCCGGCGCCTTGCCCTGGAGCAGCCGGCGAATCGTCTTCCGGTCGCGACCGGTGACGCGGGCGATTTCGCTGACGCTCTTCCCTTTAACCCAGGCCTCGTGAATGTCCATGAACTCTCCTCGGCCGACCATCTCTCGAGACCTCCTGCTGCAACGTGAACTGCTACAGCAGGAACCTCGCACACCCGGGCTCGGGTGGGGAATTTCAGACCGGCGCTATCTGGGGAGTTTCACACCGGCGCTGACATTAGGACGGCAAAAGTCCGACGAGGCCATGAAGATTGACTTTTGCCCCCCCACAGCGACTGCAGTTCAGGTCGTCGCCCCAGCGGTCAGATTTCCGCTGCATATGGATAGAATCCAGCGCTATGGATCAACCGGCGGCAGAGCGCGATTCGCTCATGAAGGCCATCAAGCTAGAGCTGAAACAGCAGCTCTGGACTGAATCACGGGCGCGGCCGACGTACGGGCGGTATCTCTCGTTATTCACTCTTAACCCCGAGCCCATGTGGGTCTACGACGTCGATACCCTTGAAATCCTCGATGTCAACGAGGCGGCAACCCATAGATACGGGTACTCACGCGCCGAATTTCTCGCCCTGACCATCAAGTCCTTGCGACCAGCGGAAGACGTGCCAAAGCTCATGGAGCTACTCACTGAGACCCCGAACTTCGATCGAAGCGGACCGTGGCGCCACCTACTGAAGGGCGGGACGATCATCCAGGTTCTCATAACGTCGCACTCGGTCAAGTTCGGAGACCGAAATACGCGCTTAGTGATGGCCGAGAGTCTTACTCACGACCCCGACTTGGAGATCGAGTGAACCGAACAGCATGACCTTAGCCTCGGTTCGTCCGTAGCTCGTGCGTTAAGACTTCGACAACCGCCGGGTCCCACTGCTTGCCCGCGCCATCACTGCGGATCATCCTCGACCAGGGCAGGCATGAGCGGACGCTGGTCAAGACGCTCCCGAAGTCAACGACGCTGCGGCTCACGCGATCCAGCTTCGCCACGATCAGCGCGTCGGCCCGTCGATCGGCCAGATCCTTCAGCACCTCTTCGAGCTGCGGACGGCCGTTGGTCCTATTACCGCGGGCCACACCCGTATACACGGTCATGAGCTGCCACCCGCGGCGCTGAGCCTCTGCCTGGATCGCAGACCGCTGTGCTTCCAAGTCGAGACCGGATCGTCCCTGCCCATCCGTCGAGACTCGGATCCGTTGAGCTGTGCCGGCGTCTCCTTGTTAGCCCTTTCTCCTGGGAAACGGAGTCTCCTGGCTCGGAGTCTGTTAATTGAGCATTCAAATTTGTTCACTAATTCGTTAATTATCCCAGACGGTTCCAATAGGATGGCTAGCGTGAGCTCGTTTGGACGGGCTCTGAACCAATTGACAGTGCGGTCTTTGAGGTCAGGGTCGGGTAGAGACGTTTCAATTTGGGGCCAGCACTCGGCGGTCGGGGATGGTGTCAGATCTGGAACGCCGCGCTCTGGGGACAATTGCCAGACCCTAAACCCAGATCACAGATCGGGCAGTGGGTATTCGGAGACTCGAACCGGTACTGCAGGCCGAGAGCTTGCCGTTTATGCAGTTCAACTCAGCCATGCCTTCGAGTTCCGCGAATCAATCGTTCAGCCCGAATTGGAGAGCTGCAGTACGCCTCTCGATTCGCACCTATCGAAGGATGCGAGGGGATTAGGACAACCTCGGTTCGCGATTTCGGTCTTGATCGTGACGGCACTGTTGATGACCGCGCCGAGCCTCATCGCTGGAATCACCATGCTCAACAGTTCTTTCGACCTGAGTTACGGATGGTTAAAGCAAGCCTCGGATCTCAGCTTGGGGGTGAGCTGCGCGGGCTTGCTGGTCGCCATTGCACTCGCTTTGATGGTCTGGAAGAGCCCCAGGGAGCAATGACAAATCCGGGCTGGAGCCAATGAGCCTGTCCCCAGGTGTCGCGCTCGGCCCCTACAGAATTCTTGAGCGTCTTGGCCGGGGCGGTATGGCTACCGTCTACAAGGCTCATCACCCGGTGCTCGATCGCTACGTGGCAATCAAGGTGCTGCCCGAGTTCTTCGCTGAAGATGAGACCTATCGCGATCGGTTTCAACAAGAGGCAAGATCGGTTGCTCGACTCAAACATCCCAACATTCTCAATGTCTTCGACTATGGTCAGACCGACGAAATCACATACCTCGTTTTGGAGTTGGTCGAAGGCGGAACTCTGGCTCAGATTCTCGGCAGCCCGATGGAACTCGAAGACGTTGTGCGAATCTTGCGGCCTCTTGCAAGTGCCCTTGATCACGCTCACTCTCAGGGAATTCTTCACCGCGACATCAAGCCCTCCAACATCCTCATCCAGAAAGATGGGGCCCCGGTGCTTGCCGACTTCGGTCTAGCCAGAATGACAAGTTCCGTCAGGAGGCTCACGGCCAATGGCACCGTGATGGGAACTCCTGAGTACATGGCACCAGAGCAAATTACTGGTGAGGCGATCGGCTCAACTTCCGACCTGTACTCGTTTGCGGTGGTGGCCTACGAGATGTTGACCGGGCGGGTTCCGTTTCAAGCCGATACACCAGCAGCCGTGCTGCTATCGCACATAAATAAGGACATGCCGCCGACTCGTGAGCTAGTCGGAGAGCTTTCCGCGCATGTCGAAGATGCCCTGCGGAAAGGGCTTGCCAAGGCGCCTGGCGACCGCTATGCAAACGCGAGTCAGTTCGTCGCCGCCCTCACGCCGGCAGCATGGCCGAGCCGAACTGACCTGCCGGGTGCAGCCGCTGGGGCCGTTCCGGAGCGGCAGGGCGGCCCGTTCCTGACTCCCCCATTGGTCTTGGTGGTCGACGATGGGATCGCGAACCGGCAATTAATCGAGGCTTACCTGGCGGACCTGGACTGCGAAGTTAAGTTGGCCGGGGACGGACCGAGCGCTCTCAGAATCATCGAGCATTCCCAACCGAGCCTGGTGCTGCTCGACGTCCAAATGCCAGGAATCGACGGATATGAAGTCTGCCGGCAAATCAAGGCGAGGCCCCGTGGTCGGCTGTTGCCGGTAGTGATGATCACCGCGCTTGATCGAACAGAAGACCGGGTAAAGGCTCTGGAGTCGGGTGCCGACGATTTCATGACCAAGCCCGTGCAAAGGGTCGAGCTCGTCGCCCGGGTCAGGTCGGCACTCCGGCTGAAGGCCCTTTACAACACCCTCGACAGTGCCGAGCATGTGATCTTCGCCTTGGCAGCCGCGGTCGAGGCAAGGGACCCCTACACGGGTAAGCACACGCAGCGCGTCGCCGAATCCGCCCGCCTCCTGGGAATCCGCATGGGTCTCCCGGAGCCCGCATTGGATGACTTGTATCGCGGCGGAATCATCCATGACATCGGCAAGATTGGCGTGCCCGATGCAGTCCTACTCAAGCCGGGACCTCTTGATTCCGAGGAGTCAGCGCAGATGCGCTTACACACCGTCATTGGCGAAGGCATCGTTAGACCTTTGCGGTCTGGCTTCAGTCTCCTGCCGATCATCCGGCACCACCACGAACACTTCGACGGCAACGGATACCCCGACGGTTTGCGGGAGACCGCGATTCCAAGGCTCGCCCGGATTGTGTCCGTCTGCGATGCCTACGACGCCCTTGTCAACGACCGACCGTATCGAGAGCGCCGCTCCGTTGATGAAGCGATTGCAATCTTGAAGCAGGGTGCCGGCAAACAGTGGGATCCCGAGGTGGTTGGTCTGTTCACAAATGAGATCCCCAACATCACGAGCCTCGGCACGGTCTAAAGGCATTTTCGTAACCGTGTCTTCAAGTCATGTTGGCCCAAATTGACTGTCCGCATCCTGATCGTTGACGACGAGCCTGGCAACATCCTCCTCCTGGAGACCTTTCTGGCTGACTCCGCACATGAGATCCGAAGTGTCACTGACTCGCACCAGGTGGAACAGGCTTTTGCGGAGTTCGAACCGGACATCGTCCTTCTCGACCTGCATATGCCGGAGCCTGATGGTCTCGAAATTCTCCGGCGCCTGCGCAGCGCCCGGGCAAGTTTAGGTTTCCTCCCGGTTGTCATGCTTACCGCCGACACGGGACGGGTCGCACGTAACAGCGCCCTCCTCCTGGGCGCGGATGACTTCCTGACCAAACCACTCGACAGGTCCGAGGTCGTTCTGCGGGTGCGCAACCTGTTGCGGACTCGCAAGTTGTATCAGGAATTGGCAGAGACGAAGGCGGCCACTGACCCGTGAGGCAGATTGTTCAGGGCTTGCAGGCGGCGGATGCGCTCGCGTTCGTTCTACTCGGTATCGCTACGGCGGCGAGTTGGCTAAGGCATCGCGACCGCTCGATCGGCTGGGTTGCACTTGCGATCGTGTTGTTGTCGCTGGCCATTCTGCTTGGACGCCTGCCGGCGCTGGCTGTGACTGCTTTCATGGGGAGCGCCTATTCCCTTCTCCGCTACCGAGACGCTCTGATCCCGCTCCATCAGCGCTGGCACATGGTGGCCATAGTGTTCATGGTGGCAGCCGTGGGTTCGCTGCTCATAACCGACTTCCTGGTTCGTTCAGGTGCGACCCGGAACAGTCTGGTGATTGGGGCGGAGATCGCATTCGTCTTGGTGTGGGCAATCTCCATCGTTGAGCCAATCGTCCGTTTCTGGCTTGTGTCTCGCCACTTGCCAGCAATACAGGCGTGGCGACTGCGGTCTCTGAGTTTTGGGTTTGGCGGACTGGTGGCAGTGGTGCTGTTAGCTGTCGTCACAGGCGCGTTCGCGACCAACCCATTGGTGCAGATCTTGCTTGGGTTGGTCGTTTTGGCAATCGTTCCGCTTCTCTATGTGAGCTTTTCGCCGCCGTCCTGGCTCCGGCGCCAATGGCGCGCGACGGAGGAGGAAGCGCTACGCCAGGTCATGCAAGACTTACTGGGGCTCGAGAGCGATCGGGATACCGTTATTGACCGAATTCTGGATTCCGCCGCCAGGCTTGTGGGCGCGAGTGCGGCAGTAGCAATCGATCCCATCGGTACACCAGTCGTCTCTCATGGCCTCGATCCTGCGGCCCTTACGGCACTTGGTGACCGCTTAGCAGCCACCGAATCTGGCCAGGGTTTTGTATTGGTCAACGGGTCCCAGCGTGCGACCATGACGTTCCCGCTTTCATTGATTGGCGGTCGAGCTAATCGCTTGGTGTTGATTGCGGGGGCCTTCACGCCAACCTTCGGACCAGATGAGTCGAGCCGGGCGAATCAAGTCGTAACCGCAATGGCAACCGCATTGGATCGATTGAACGTGATTGACCGCCTCGAGGCAACCAATGTCCAGTTGATCGAGGCCAACCGCCATAAGAGCTTGTTCCTGGCCAACATGAGCCACGAACTCAGGACGCCGCTCAATGCAATCCTGGGGTTCTCGGAGCTGCTCAGCGATGACACGACCGGGCGCTTTGACTCGGACACAAAACGCCGCTTCCTAAACCAGATCCACAGTAGCGGCGAGCATCTGCTTGGGCTAATCAACGACATTCTCGACCTGTCCAAGGTGGAAGCCGGCCAGATGGAGCTGCGCAAAGAGCGCAATCACGTCAGAGAGATTCTTGAGGCTGTGCTGGCCACCATCGAGCCCTTGGCGCGGACTAAAGGCATTCGTGTTGAGAGCGCATCGGATGAACTCGATCTCGTTGCGGATGCGGCCAAGCTGAGGCAGATGCTCTTGAACCTCCTTTCCAATGCAATCAAGTTCACGCCAGCGGGCGGTCTCGTGTCCATCCGGGCACAAGCAGCCGGACCTTGGATCGATATTTCGGTCACCGATACAGGCATTGGGATCGCTAAGGCGGACTTCGGCCGTCTCTTCAGCGAGTTCCAGCAGCTGGATGCCGGCCCGGGACGCGAGCAGGAAGGAACCGGCCTCGGGCTCGCACTTACCAAGCGTTTCGCCGAGTTGCATGGTGGACAGATAAGCGTGCAAAGCGAGCAGGGAAAAGGCAGCACCTTTGTCCTGCGATTGCCGGCGGAAACTGAACTATCGACCGTGGAGCCCGCCCACCCCCCACTCGCGATCCGATCCACCGACCCCACCCGGCCATTGATTCTCCTGGTCGAAGACAACCTGGAAGCCGCCGAGATTCTGGCTCGGCATCTTGATGGTGGTGGATTCCGGATTGAGGTCGCTCGAACCGGAATCGAGGCCGTGGCAATGGCGCGGGAACTCAAGCCGGTCGCCATAACCCTTGACATCCTCCTTCCGGAGATTGACGGTTGGGAAGTCCTCACCCGGCTGAAGGCCGACGAATTGACTCGCAATATCCCGGTGGTTGTAGTGACCGTCATCGACAATCCCACGCTGGGTCGCGCATTGGGCGCTCTGGACTACTTCGTCAAACCGGTGGATAGTGGCGCCTTGCTCTCACGCTTGGGTGAGTACACATTTACCACCAAGGTCCAAACAGAGAACATCCGGGTGCTTGTAGTGGATGACGAACCCGCGAACCTGGATCTGCTTGGGGCCTTGTTGGAACCAGCCGGCTTCACTGTCCTGAGGGCCGCGGGCGGTGAGGAGGGAATCGATATGGCGAAATCCCAGATTCCTAATCTGATACTCCTCGACCTCATGATGCCGCGAGTCACAGGATTTGATGTCGTCGAAGCTCTTCGGGCGGATGAAACCACCCGCCCCATACCGGTGATGGTGCTGACTGCCAAAGAACTCACTGTGGCTGACAAGCGGGCGCTCAATGGCCAGGTTGCGGCGATCTTTCAACGCCAGTCAGTTGCGGGTGCCGAGCTGGTGGCCTGGATTCGAGAACTCGTTGCTAAGAGGCGCCAATCATGAGAATCGAATCAATCCAAACGCGGGTGATACTCGCGGTTGAAGACAATGAAGCAAACCGGATGCTGATTCAGGCTGTTCTTGAGGGACTTGGACACGTGGTGTTGCTGGCTGGCTCGGCCAGCGAAGCGATTTCCAGAATTGAACACCGGCGTCCGGATCTCATCCTGATGGACATCCAGCTTCCAGGCCAGGATGGCCTCGCACTGACACGGCGACTCAAGGCGGATCCAGAATTTGCCTCGATTCCCGTGGTAGCGATTACGGCGCACGCGATGGCGAGTGATCGCCGGGACTGTTTGGATGCCGGCTGTGCAGGCTACATCGCCAAGCCATTTAATACACGGACCTTAGGTGCACAAATCCAGGAATTTCTCCAACCGGCTTCGTAGCCTGATCGTGTGTGGTGGCGCTCCGGGGTTAGGGCGACAGGGATCAAGAGATTCATCGGCCCTAGCCATGATGGGCCCCACGCCTAATATGCGGTCCGAACCAATGACAGGAGGCCTCCGCCTTTGACGACACCTACACGCAGGGGCCGACAACGGACCGCGGCTCGGCGAGAGCGAGAGCATGAGCATCTCGAGGCACTTCACGAAGTGGCGGTTTCCTCGAGCGGTCTCCTAGACCCCTCGACGCTCGGCCGCCTTGTAGTCGATCGAGCCCGTATTTTGCTAGGGGGCGATGACGCCACGCTGCTGTGGTGGGATCCAGCAGTGAATGGGCTGCGCGTGCTGGCCGATACCTTTCTGCGGCCGTTCCCAAGGATTGTGGCAGTCGGAGAGGGCACTGCCGGAATCGCCTTCGAGCGTGGCGAACAGGTGCTTGTCGAGGATTACCCGGGCTGGCAGCACGCCGTCCCCGACGCCTTGGCGCGCGGAATGAAAAGCGTGATAGCGATGCCTCTCCTGGTCCAGGCGAGGCCTGTTGGCGCCCTCACGTTGTCGTTCACAACACCGCGCCGATTCGAGGCCGAGGATCTAAGACTCCTGTCACTTCTGGCGGCTCAAGTCGCGCCCGCGCTCGAGGCAGCCAGGCTCCACGATGCGGTGCTGCAAATCAGCTCCGAGCTGCGGGAGGCAAGCGCAGCCAAGAGCAAGTTCCTCGCCAACATGAGTCACGAATTGCGAACCCCGCTAAATGCAATTCTTGGGTTCGCAGAGTTGCTCATCGACGAGCCCCAGGGCGGTTATGAGGCTGACCGCCGAAAGCAGTTCCTCGAACAAATCTACAAGAGCGGGAAGCACCTGCTCGATCTCATCAACGACATCCTCGACCTGGCGAAGGTGGAAGCCGGTCAGATGGACCTGAGACGATTGGCTTTCAGTCTCCGGGACGTGGTTCGCTCTGCTATCGATACGGTGCAGCCGTTGGCCGCGGCAAAGAAGCTCAGCTTGATTGTTGAGCAGACCGCCGACACGGCCCTGTTCGCTGATCAGGGCAAGGTGAGCCAGATGCTCCTGAACCTGCTCTCCAATGCCATCAAATTCACGCCAGAAGGCGGCCGGATCACTGTCGCGGTCGCAGAACTCGACAACGAAGTCCGCCTTTCAGTTGCAGACACCGGGATAGGCATTACCGCCGCTGACCAGGAGAAATTGTTTGTCGAGTTCCAGCAGGTTGGTGAACGGCCTTCTGGTGAGCTGCAGGGCACTGGACTTGGCCTGGCTCTGACCAGGCGATTGGCCGAACTCCACGGAGGGAGGGTATGGGTTGAGAGTGAGCCAGGCGCGGGGAGCCGCTTTTACGTCGCGTTGCCTCTGAAGAGTCGGTCTGATGCGCTTCTCGAAGCGGATGCCGTGGCGACACGAGAGTCAGACGGCCCGCTCGTAATGGTCGTGGAGGACCAGAACAGCGCGGCAGCCCTGCTGTCGGTCACTTTGCGGCGGGCCGGCTACCAGGTGAAGGTTGTGCGGAGCGGCGCCGATGTCTTGGAGAGCGCGGTTCGGCTCCGCCCAGACGCCATCACGCTCGACATCCTGTTACCAGGTGTCGACGGTTGGGAGATCCTTCGCTCCCTGAAAGAGTCGCCGGAGACAAGAAACATTCCGGTCGTCGTTATGTCTGTGCTCGATGACCGCTCGTTGGGCTTTGCTCTGGGCGCAGACGACTACCTGGTGAAGCCGGCCCCGAGAGAGAAGCTCTTGGAGTTCGTAACCCGCCACACTTTAGTTAGAAAGGACGGCGAGCGCGCGGTCAGAATCCTCGCTGTCGATGACGACGCGGTTGCGCTCCAACTCTTGAGGGATAGCCTGGCTCCACAGTTCACCTTGCTAACTGCTGAGGATGGGGTTACTGGCATCGATATGGCGCGATCTGAGCGCCCAGACGCGGTCATCCTTGATCTCCTGATGCCGATGATGAGCGGCTTTGAGGTAGCCGCGGCCCTCAAGTCAGATCCGAATACGCGAGACATTCCAATCCTGATTCTCACCGCCAAAAATCTGACCGTTGACGACAAGGCACAGCTGAACGGAAATGTGAACAGAGTCATGCAAAAGGGTCAGGCCGGAGCATCCGAACTCTTGACCTGGCTGAAGCGGCAGCCGGCCCGCCACCAGGGCTCATGAAAGGTTGCGAAGGCGCCTCGGGACCTATGACCGACGCGGCCGGCTGCAAGACGTGGAACCGGCATGAGTTCAACAAGGGGGCCCAATTCGCAAGGGGGCCCAATTCGCACCCGAGACCATCTGCTTCCGAATCAGCTCGCCGTCGCCCCCTCGTCTTGCGCTGGTCGCGGGCGCTTCGGTCTTGTAGCCAGGCCGCCTTCGTGGAACTCCAAGCGCGGGAGGTGCGTCGATGTGCGCGGGAGTTTCCCGAGTTTGGTCTTTTCTTGTCTCGACAGCTGGCCGCGGCGGTTGGTCGACTATCCTCAATCATCGAAGAGTTTGCCTTCAAGACCGTGAGCCAACGCGTTGCGTCTCACCTGATCAGCCTCTCTGAGCCGACACCCATTACCGGGGAGCGCACCGCGCATGTCACTCAAGCGGCTCTGGCGGAATACGTCGGATCGGCCAGGGAGGTCGTGTGCAGATCCCTCCGCTCACTCTCCGAAGAGGGCCTGGTGACAATTGGACGCGGATCGGTGCGCATCATCGAGCCGACCAAGTTGCAACGACTTGCAGGTCAACCCTAACGCTGCGTTTCGGCCCATCGTTTGTAGCGTGGCAACGCGTGCTCTTTGTTACGGCACCTCGACTGTGGGGCTCATATACTGGTTTTGGTGGTGGCCGCCTGACTGTTCGTAAGGGGTGAAGTCCTAGGCGTCACCCTCGGGGGGCCGCCGCCCTAACGCCTCGCGATGCGAAGGCACAAAATGGATTCGGTCGGCCCTCGCCATCGCCATCTTAATTGCTTCTGCTACGGGGTAGTTTTCGAGAGCTTCGGATAATTTGCTCTTATCGCAGGCAATCCCAAGTTTGTCCAGCCGCTAAAGCTCGCCTTACTGGAGAAAGAGTGACTACTCCCGAGTTTCGGCGAGTGCGCTCTGCACGATTGCAAGATGAGCCTCTGCGTGACGAGTGCTGCCAAGCAGCGACGCCCACATTAGGTCATCGCGCTGCGAGCCAGGAACGGGCCTAGACAGCTGGTCATCCCGGAGTCCGTGAAGGAGTTGAATCCTCTGCTCGCTGACCCTTCGCAACTCATCGAGCAGCTCGTCAAAGCTTTGATCGCGACGGGACTGAACTTGCGCTTGATTTTCTCGGTCCACAAACGCGGTGCGCTCCTCGGGCGTGTTTCCGCGGCGGGAGAGACCGACTGGATCGGAGTCGCCTGCCAGCAGGCGTTGTCCGATGCCGAGGAAACCCCATTCGCTCTGGACGAGGTGGGCAAGATGATCCGTCGCGCTCCAGCGTGATCCGCCGGGATGCTGACTCACTGTGATGGGCCGCCGGCGGTCCGGAGCCTCAATCTCGCGAAACCACTTCTCCACAGCTCCAATCTCGGCACTGAGCTGCATGGCTAGTTCCTCAACGGCAGGTGTCATTTACTCAGGGCGTCTAAATTGGGATTCGGCTGTTCGGATATTGAGACCATAGTCCTCGTAGTAATTGGTGGCAACTTGAATGTCGCGCATGCGCTGTAGGAGGGCAAAAGTTGATGTGGTCCGGGCGGAGGGACTTTTGCCGCCCCCCAAGATGCTCCGGTTGGGGTGCACCTGCTCACGGTGCCGTGCCTCTGACCATCCACGAGAGGGTCCTTTGCGGAGAGAATCTGACCGGTGTTGAGCTCATTCCGCTTCCCGCGGTTTCGCTGGCTCTGGTTCAGCAATCTCGCCGGCTCGGCAGGCCGCTGGACCTTGGTCCTGGTCCTCAGCGTCCAGCTGTTGCAGATGACGCACTCGTCTTTCTGGGTCGGTCTGGGACTCTTCCTCACACAGGGGCCGGCGATCCTGCTAGCTCCCATCTCGGGCGCGCTCGCGGACCGGATGGATCGACGCACGCTGAATGTCGTTTCCTGCCTGGTATCAGCCGCGGTTACCGCTGTCTTCGCACTGCTCAGTTGGGCGCACTCAGATCTACTTGCCGTTTGGATGGCGTTAGCTCTGATCTTCGGGCTTTCCTTCGTCGCCCAGATGACGGTCCGGGCGACGCTGACACCCAGCTTGGTCCCGACCGGTGAGCTGCTGAATGCAACGTCGCTGATGCAGGTCAGCCTCCAGGGAGCGCAGTTCGCGGGTCCCCTCCTCGCCACCCCAATATTGGCCGCCGGCGGGCCGGCCATGGCCTGGACCTTTTGCTCCTTGCTCTACCTTGCATCTGCTGCGCTCTGCGTCACAATCGGCGAGGTGCGCGCGGGGGGCCGCCGCCAGGACGCGGGGTTCGGGCTCGTGGTCGCCTACCGTTACCTACGCTCGCGCGGTGCCGCATGGGTCGCGGTCTGGGCAGTAGCCCTCCACTGTATGTTGACCATGTCCTATCTAGGCATGCTCCCAATGTTCGTGGCGATTGACCTCCACGCCGGAACTTCGACATACGGGGCCCTGCTCACTTCGATCGGTCTCGGGGCAGTGATCGGCAGCTTGGCGCTAGCCCAATTCGCGGGCACGCGCTACCGGCCGGCGCTATTTGGTTACGCCATCGTGTTCAGCGGGGTCGCACTCTCAATGCTGGGTGCGACAACGAGCGCCAGCTATGCGCTGATCCTTGGTTTCTTAGTTGGCAGCTCGCAAGCGATGTTCATGTCGATGACGCTGGCAATCATCCAATCGGCAGTTGGCGACGAGTTCCGGGGCCGGGCGACCAGCTTCTACCAGATGATCACGCTGACTCCGATGGCGCTCTTCGGCTGGGGGATGGGCGGCCTTGCGGACGTTACCGAACCGCGGCCGCTGATGGTTACCCTCGGGATCTCTTTCATTGTCGCGATGGGCATCTACGCTCTCCTTTCGTCTTGGCTTCGCGGGCTGTTTCGGCCCGTGGGCTGGCTGCCGGTGCCCGCCACAGCCGAGTCGGTGGGGTTGTGAGAGTCCCGAGATACCTACAACCGCGATGCCTCCAAACAGTTGGGCTTTCACCGGCCGGAAAGTCGGGGTCACAACACGAGTCGTGGTGGACCCAGGCTTACAGCGGTCGAACCAATTCACAGAACTTAACGGGCGAGATATCCCACTCGCCCGATGATCGCACCGCGTTTGCCCAAATGGTACGAGCCGGGCGCCTAGCCCGCCTTGGTCAGTTGCTCGATAGCCTCGAGGAACCATGTTCCAATCCTCATGAGCAAATCGGATAAACGAGTCGTCAAGATCGGCCTCCTGATCAAATCTCGGGAGGGTTCGCCGACTTCACGCCATACGGGCCGGAAAATGGTCGGGGGCCCGGGATTTGCACCTGGGGCCTCACGGTCCCGAACCGTAGTAGCGGTCCGGTCGAGGTGAGCCGCCAGAGGCCGTTGAGTTCACCTCGTCCGCGCTTCAGTCGGTCAAGGAGCCGCTACGTGACGCCGGATGCCGCCTGGGTTGCTACACGATTTGATGCGCGACGTTTAGCCTGGTCAAGGCAGGTCGGTCCCGCGCACTGATCCACGAGTGCATCTCGGCGCGCCCATGAGAAGTGCGCTAACTGATGTCCAGGGCGGAAATCATGACGAAGCTCACGACGACCATGATGGCCGCCAGTGTGAACCCGATCATCAGGGGCTTGAGACCCATCCTGCGGATTCCCTCCACGTCGACCCCGAGGCCCACGGCGGCGAGCACGACCACCAGCAGCAGCGAGCCCGCCTGGGCCACCGACTGATCCCACGCGATAGGTAGGACGTGGGTCGTGTTGATCGCGGCCAGGGCAAAGAAGCCCAGGACAAACCATGGGATGCTCTGCCTCGCGCGGAGCAAGACGGAGCCCTTGGCGTCCGCGCCCCCGAAAGCGAGGCCGACCACGATGCAGAGGGGCACCAGGAGGATGGTCCGCGTCAACTTGACGAGGGTCGCGATGCCGCCCGCCGTTGGACCGTATACATAGCCGGTGGCGACCACAACCGATGTGTCGTTGACCGCCGTACCCACCAATGTCCCAAAGCGGATCTGGCTCAGCCCGAGCACGTGCCCGATGAACGGTAGGCACAGTAGGGCGACGATGTTGAACGCGAATATCGTAGTGATCGCGTACGCGGTCTCCTTCTCGCGCGCCTTGACCAACGGAGAGACCGCCAGGATTGCCGACGCCCCGCAGATGGCGGTCCCTACTCCCAGGAGTATCGACACGTTGCGGTCCAGCGCGGCGGCCCGACCCATCAGGAGCCCAAGGGTCATCGCGATCGCGACCAGCGTCACTATCAATAGCAACGTCGACCATCCGCGGCCGGCGATAACGGAAAGATTGAGCCCGGCGCCCAGCGCGATGATCGCCAGTCGAAGCCCGTAGCGCACGACGAGCCTCGCTCCATCCTGGGCCCATGCCCGCGCGCCGAGGTTGCCGACCAGCGTGCCAACCGCCAGCGCCGCCACCACGTCAGGGATCACGGGAAGCGGACGTAGCGCCACGTGCACGATGGCGGCGATGGCGACTGCCAGCAGCACGCCAGGCCAAGCCCGACCGAAGCCACGCCGGAGCCCGCCCACCGGCGACTGCGCTGATTCGATCGGTGCCTGAGTTGCGCTCAGCTCAGCTTGATCCCCAGCGGGCCGGCAAGGGAGCCCGTGTGGGTCACGGCTCGCTCCGCATAGACGAGAGAGGCGACCACCCGGTGCGAAATCCTATCCGCTAAGAGTCATGGCGCGCTCGGTCCACCGTCCACGCACCGGCGAACGAGTTCGACGTAATTGTTGAACTCCCCACACCGAGGGCAAGAGTGACCGTGAGATTCGACGCTGCCTAAACTAAAGCGTCACCTGGCGCGAAGGATCTTCAAGCTCCTTCAGAGGGTTGACAGCGTATAGAAGCATCCCCACACGGTCTGAATTCGCTGAATGCAGACTGGCAGCCATCACGGATTCTGACCAAATTAAGGGTTCGGGACAAGACCCATTGCCCACCGCCCGAGCACACCAACGGAAGACGCGCGCGCGACCCGCCTCAGCCCTGTTTGCAACCGGCGTTGCGGTACGCCGTTTCCCTTTACCACCGCGAGATGACCACTTTCTTGCGCGTGAAGAACTCGATGCCGTCGGTGCCGTGGACGTGGAGGTCGCCGTAGAACGAGCCCTTCCACCCGCTGAACGGGAAAAAGGCAAACGGCTGGGCGATGGGAACGTTAATGCCGGTCATGCCGGCCTCGATGCGCTCTCGAAACTCCCTGCCCGCACGTCCTGACTGCGTGAAGATCGTGGCCATGTTGCCGAGCGACATGCGGTTGGCCTGGTCGATCGCCGCATCAAGCGTGGTCGCACGCGAGATTGAAAGTACCGGTCCGAAGATCTCCTCCCGTCCGACGACCATATCCGCGCTCACTTGGTCGAGGATGGTGGGGCCGAGGAAGAATCCGGGGCGCTTCATGTGACTGCGTCCGTCAACCAGGAGCTGCGCTCCCTCGGACACTCCCCTGTCCACGTAGCCCGCGACCTTATCGCGATGCTCAGCGCGGATCAAGGGTCCAACCTGCACACCTGGCTCGTCGCCTGCACCGACGATCAATTTCGCGGCCGCTGCAGCCAGAGGCGGCAGGATGTGCTCGGCCGCGCGGCCGACGACGACTGCCACCGAGCCCGCAAGACAGCGCTCGCCTGCATTGCCAAAGGCGGAGTTGAGAATCGCTCCAACAGCCATATCCGGATCTGCGTCGGGCATGACCACTATGTGGTTCTTCGCGCCGCCCAGCGCCTGAACGCGCTTGCCGTTGGCGGCAGCCATCCGGTATACGTGGCGTGCCACAGGCTCCGAGCCCACGAAAGAGATCGCGCGCACATCCGGATGCGCCAGCAGCGCGTCGACCGCCTCGCGTGCTCCGTGGACGATGTTCAGCACTCCCTCGGGAAAGCCCGCCTCGAGGAAAAGCTCGGCCAGGCGCGATGCGCCAAGCGGCGTCCGCTCCGACGGCTTGAGCACGTACGTGTTGCCGGCGACCACCGCCAGCGGGAACATCCACAGAGGGATCATCACGGGGAAGTTGAACGGCGGTATGCCGGCGCAGACTCCGACTGGATAGCGGTAGTAGTCCTGGTCGACTCCAGCAGAGACGTCGCGCAGCGTGCGTCCCTGCAACAGCGTCGGCGCGCCGCAGGCGAAGTCGACCACCTCGATGCCGCGGCGCACCTCGCCGCGGGCCTCGTCGAGAGTCTTGCCGTGGTGGCGCGTGATGATCGCAGCGAGTTCCTCGAAGTGGTCCTCGAGCACGTTCTTGTAGCGGAACATCAGGCGGACCCGTTCCATTACAGAGGTGACCGACCAAGTGCGGTAGGCATCGGCAGCCGCCTTCACTGCGGCGTCGACGTCCACAGCGCTTGACATCGGGACCTGGTCGATAACCTCGCCAGTGGCAGGGTTGTAGACGGGCATCGACGCCACGCCGTCAGACGGCTTGCGCCACTCGGATCCAATCAGATTCGCAATCATGTTCGCCGTCCCCGCTTACGTATTGTGCCTGGGTTGGTCAGGGGACACGGGAGATGGACTCGCGTGCTACCTTCCTGCATCGATGATCCACCCGGCTTCCGGCGAGCTCACGCCGGGCCATGGGCTCGGGTCATGGGCAAAGGGCGACAAGAAGTTCGTGGCGCTCGTCAGCCTTTCGCACGCCGTTCAGCACGTCTACACCGGCATCCTACCGCTGACCTACCCGCTCGTCGTCACCGACTTCCACATCTCGTTCGCGACGCTCGGTCTGATGCTCGGCGCCTCGCGGTTTCTGAACGGCGTCCTGCAGGGCGCTGCCGGCGTGTTCGCGAGCACGTCCGCCCGCACGCTGCTTGGCGGCCAGAACGTGCTGCTGGGCCTCGCCGCGGTCGGCGCCGGCCTGGCGCCCGGCTTCCCGGCGTTCGGCGCCGCCAACATCGCGGGCGCGGTCGCCGGGGCCCCGCAGCATCCCGTCGGCAGCGCCGCCCTCTCGCAGCGCTTCCCGCATCGCCTGTCGACCGTCCTGAGCTGGCACACCGCGGGCGGCGGGCTGGGAACGGCGGCGGTCCCACTCCTGGCCTCGGCGGCGATCGCCGCCTGGGGTTGGCGCACCGCGCTGGTGCTGTTCGGCATCCCGATCAGCCTGGCCGGAATCGTGCTGCTGGTCGCGATGCGCGCGGGGGCAGCCAGCCGGCCAGCTGCGGCAGCCGCGGGCACGCGGGTGCCGCTGCGGCAGGTGCTCCTCCGCCGCGGGCCGATCCTCGTGATCACGTCAGGCACCGTCGCGGCGGCAGGACGCGGTCTCGGCGTGCTCAGCATCTACGTCCCTTCCTACCTGGCCAAGGGCGCCGGGTTGGCGTCGCTGGAGGTGGGCGCGATAGTGACCGTGATGGCGATCGGCGGCCTGGTCGGGCCGATCGCGATGGGCACTCTCGCCGACCGCTTCGGGCGGCGCGGCATCATCACGCTGTCCTACCTCGGCGGCGCCGTCGCGATCGGCGCCTTCGGCCTCGTGATGCACAGCCCGCTGCTGCTGGTCATCGACGCTGCGCTCGTTGGGCTGCTCGCGTACGCCGAGTCGCCGCTGCTGCAGTCGATGTTCGCTGAGCAGTTCGACCGCGAGGCTCAGCAGGGCGCGTTCGGGGTGTATTTCATGATCGCGTATGGCGCCGGCTCGATCTGGGTCATCGCGCTGGGCGCGATCATCGACTCGTTCGGCTTCAGCGCGGCCTTCCTGCTGATGGCCGCCTCTTTCGTCGCCGCCGCAGTCACGCTGACCTTCGTCCCGCGCCACCAGGTGTGACGCCCTGGCGGCTATCCGCCGCCGAGCAGATGCAGCGTGAGGGCGAGAAGCGCGGCACGCTCGGCCAGGGTCGCGACCTCGATGTGCTCGTGGTTGGTCATGAGGCCACCACCGGAGGGCCCCATGCCGTCCAGCACGGGGACGCCGAGCGGGCCGGCGAAGGCCGAGCTGCCGCCGGCGCCGCTGCGGACCACGCCAAAACTGACGCCGAGTGCGTCGCCAGCTCGGCGGGCTACGCCAATCAGGCGATCGGTCTCTGGGTTCCAGGGGACCGCCGGGCGGTGCGCCCGGATCGAGAGCGAACCGCTGCTGCCGGGGAGGTCCTCGCGCGCCGCGATCACGCGCAGCGCGGCCTCGAGCTCGTCCCAGCCCGCAGGGTCCGCGGCGCGCACGTCGACCACCGCTGTGCACAGACCGGGCACGACGCTTCGTCGCCGCCCGCCGCTCACAAGACCGACGCTGACGAATAGGCCACGCTCGGGGTCGGTCAGGCCGTTCACGTCCGCCACCTTCCGCGCCAGCGCCTCGATCGCGCTCACCCCGCTCGCGTGCGCGCTCCCCGCATGGGCCTCGCACCCGCGGACCTCGATCAAGGCCACGCCGCACTGCGAACGAGAACCCATGAGGTTGCCGCCGTCCCGCGCGCACTCGACGCACAGGCAGCAGTCGCGCCCGGCGGCCTCGGCCTCGATCACCTGCCGCGATCGCAGGCTGCCCGCCTGCTCGTCGGGACTGAGCACCACCGATACCGCGGGCGCCCGTAGGCCGGCGTCACGCAGCGCGCGCAACGCCGCCGTGAGGACGACGAGCCCGCCCTTCATGTCGGCGACGCCAGGGCCGAAGGCCACGCCACCCTCCACCCGGAACGGGAATCGCTCGAGGGTGCCGGCCGGGTACGAGGTGTCGAGGTCGGCGAGGAGGAGGGCCGACCCGGCGCAGCCGAGGTCGCCCCGCGCGACCACGATCTCGGCCACGCGCGAGTATTCCAGCTCGGGGAGCATGATCGGCTCCAGCCAGCCGGCCTCGGGCGGGACGGATGGCGCGGAGACGCGCTCCACGGCCAGCCCGGCGAGCTCGAGCTCGCCCGCCACCACGCCAGCGACGGCGCGGACGCCCTCGGGCTGGGAGGCGTGACTCTCGATGTTCACCAGCCGCTCGAGCAACGCGAGCAGCTCGGCGCCTCGGGCGTCGACCGCGTCCCGGGCGCGGCGGGCCGCCTCGGCCAGGTCGTTCGTCAGTCCAGGTGGCCCTTGGCGTCGAAGTGGCGCCGGATCGACTGGACCGTGTTGACGAACTCCGGCGTGGCCATCACGTCGAGCGTTCGAGGGCGCGGGATGTCGACGTCGTAGATCTCCGCGATGCGACCGGGCCGCGGCGTCATCACGACCACACGGTCGCCGAGGAAGACGGCCTCCGCGATGGAATGAGTGATGAAGAAGACCGTCTTCTTCGCTTCCATCCAGATCCGCTGCAGCTCGACATTCATGCTCTCGCGGGTCATGGCGTCGAGGGCGCCAAAGGGCTCGTCCATGAGCAGAACTGCGGGGTCGTTGACCAGCGCCCGCACTATCGAGTTGCGCTGCTGCATGCCGCCCGACAGCTCAAACGGGTACTTATCCTCGAAGCCCGAGAGGCCGACCATCTCGATCAGGCCCTGCGCCCGTGCGGCGTACTTGCCCCGGTCGAGGCCTTGGACCTCGACGGGCAGCATCGTGTTCTGCATCACGTTTCGCCAGGGGAGCAGGACCGCGTTCTGGAAGACGATGCCGACGTCGCGGCGCGGGCCCTCGATGGGGCTCCCCGAGAGCAGCATCGTCCCCGAGCTCGCGGGCACCAGCCCGGCCAGGACCTTGAGCAGCGTGGTCTTGCCGCAGCCAGACGGGCCGACGACGGTGAGGAACTCGCCTTCCCCGATATTGAAGTTGATGTCCTCGAGCGCGATCACCGGACGGCCGCGCTGGGCCGGGTAGCGCTTGTTGAGGGCCCTGACCTCGATCAGCGGCCCGGCCCGCGACGGCTCGGCCACGGCGGCTGTCGCCATCGCCTACGCGCTCTCGACGATGACGTTCTGGCGCTGCCAGAACACGACGCGGCGCGCGACCTGGCGGACCAGCTGGTTCAGCAGCCACGAGATCACGGCGAGGATGACGAACATTGCGAACATGCCGGCCGGGTCGACGAGCGCGATCGAAAGCTGGATGTAGTAGCCAATCCCCTCCTCGGAGCCGACGAACTCGGCGACAATGGCTCCGACGACCGCGAGGACGATCGCGATCTCAAGTCCGGCGAAGATGTTGGGCAGCGCGTTCAGGATCTGGACCTTGGTGAACGTCTGCCACCTCGACGCAGTCAGCGACCGCATCAGCTCCAGCTGCTCGGGGTCGGACGACTTGAGGCCGACGGTGACGTTGACCAGGAGCGGGAAGAAGGCGACCAGCGCGGTCACGATGATCTTCGAGACGAAGCCCTGGCCGAACCAGACGACGAGCAACGGGGCGACCGCGACCTTGGGCAGGGCGTTGAGCGCGACTACGTAGGGGTACAGCATCGTGTCGATGAAGCTGTACTGGGCGATCAGGATACCGAGCAGGATGCCCAGCGCGGATCCGACTACCCAGCCGACCACGATCTCCTGGAGCGTGACCGCCGAGTGCATCATGAACGTGCCGCCGTTGAACCCTTGGACGAGCCGTTCGAGCACCTTGGTCGGCACCGGGACCAGATAGGTCGGTATGTTGAACGCGCGCAGCCCGAACTGCCAGGCGAGCATGAGCACGACGAACAGCGCCACCGAGCTGCCGATCGCGACCACGCGTCCGCGCGCCCTCCGAGACATCGCGAACGCGCTCCGAGGCGGTGCCTCTACTACCGCCATTGCCTTCTCCTTTCCGTTCCCTGGCTTCCCTGCTGCGCCTCAGCCCCTCGCCTGGTATGCGAGCCCGATCGAGTACCAGTCGCGTCCCCCCACCGGCTCCTGCGGAACCCCCTCGAGGTAGCGTCCGAAGCCGGGCTTGGCGGTCACCTTGCCGTCCTTCGCGATCACCGTTCCTCGGAGCATAGTCAAGATGGGCGCGCCCTTCAGCTTCCGGCCATGGTAGGGGGTCCAGCGGACCTTGGTGTAGGTGTCCTCGTCGCGCGCGACGATCTCCTTCTCCATGTCGACCACCACGATGTCGGCGTCGGAACCGACCTGGATGGCTCCCTTCTGCGGGTACCGCCCGATCAGGCGGGCCGAGTTCTCCGAGAGCAATTTGACCGCGACGTCCAGGCTCAGCCGGCCGGCATTCACGTCGTTGAGCGTCACGGCGAGGATGTACTCGTACTGCGGGCTTCCGAAGGGGCCGTGCCAGGGGTCCTTGGTGAAGACCTCGAGGTCCTCGAGCGAGTGCGGCGCGTGGTCGGTGTCGACAACGTCGATGACGCCGTTGTTGAGTGCCCGCCAGATGGCCGCCAGCCGCTCGGCGTCCTCGGTGATGACGCCGCCCGGGGCACATCGCGCGCCCTGCTCGGCGACATCCTTCTTTGTGAGCTGGTAGTACTTCAGGTCCACCGCGCACGTCAGCCGCTGGCCACTGCGCTTCGCCTGCTCGATCAGCCGCAGGCTGCCGGCCGCGTGCGTGTGCAGCAGGTGCATGCGAACCCCGGTCTCGCGCTGCAGCTCGAGCAGCATCGCCACCGCCGAGCGCCAGACGACGTCGTTGGTGTACATCCGCGCGAACGTGTGGATGTCGTGGGGCGCGCCCGCGGCAAGCGTTTGCGCCGTGATCTTGTCCATGAGCGGCTGGTTGTAGGGGTGGATGCTCGTGTGGAGACCCGTCTTCGCGATCGCCTGGAACGCCTCAAAGATGTGCTCCGACTCGCCCTGCGCGAGGCGTGGGTCATGCGGGTAGCCGCCGGACACCTGGAAGATCTTGAAACCCGTGGCGCCCGCCGCCGCCATCTTCGGGATCTCGTCGACCTGCATCGGGGAGACGAGGTGGCCGAAATCGACGATGCATTGCGAGGCCGCGATCGCGCGCTTCTCCTCAAAGAGCTCGACGTCGGTCGTCGGTGGCTCGACGTTCGGCATGTCGGTATAGGTCGTGATGCCGCCCACCGCTGCCGCCTGCGAGGAGGTGAGGTAATCCTCCTTGTACTCGTAGCCGGGGATACGTGTGTGCGCATGCAGGTCGACCAGCCCCGGAATCACGTGCTGGCCGGTGGCGTCGATCTCGGCCTTGGCCGGCGTGTTGTCCAGAGGGTCGACCAGAGCTGCGATGCGCTCGCCACTGACCAGGACATCGGCCTTCACGGGCCCACCCGGTGTGTGGACGATGCCGCCGCGAATCCGGGTGTCGATGTCCATTTTTAGTTCTCTCCTCGCGTAACGGTTGATTTGATGGCCCGAGCTATGGCCGGGTAGCACCCGCAGCGGCAGATGTTGCCGCTCATCCAGTGCTGCATCTCCTGGTAAGTAGGTGACGGGTTCTCGTTGAGTAGTGCGGTCGCGGCCATGAGTTGGCCTGACGTGCAGTAGCCGCACTGCGCGGCGACTTCTGTTACGAAGGCCTGCTGCAGCGGCGAAAGCTCATCCCCATCCGCAAGGCCCTCGACAGTGGTGACTTCGCGGCCATTCACCTCGAAGGCAAGGAAGCTGCAGGAGCTGACCGGCGCGCCGTCGACGAGCATCGTGCATGCGCCGCAAACCTCCGATTCGCACGAGCGCTTGCTCCCCTTGAGCCCGAGCCGGCTCCGCGCGAAATCGAGCAGCACCTCCTCCACCGGCACCTCGCCAGACCATGCGTGCCCGTTCACGGTGGTGGTGATCGCGAGAAGCTGGATCGATTCGACTCGCCGCGTATCCGTCACGCGGCACCTCCCAGTCCCAGTGCGGCGCGCAGCCCGCGCTTGAGCAGAACGCCCGCCACGTGGAGCTTGTAGTCGGCGCTCCCGAGCAGGTCCGAACGGGGGTTGAGGGAACCCTTGAGCACGGGCTTCGCGCCGTCGACGATGCGGTCGATCTCGGCCACCGGCACGCCGGCGAGGCTCGCCTCGAGCTCGCGCAGGCGCGTTGCTCGTGGACCTAGGCAGCCCGCGGCGATACGCACCTCCGCGATCAGGCCATTCCGCGCACGTGCAGCGACGGCAACGTTGAGCGTCGGGCGCTGAAAGCGCTCCACGCGGCGATATGCCTGGCCCCATTCCTCGGGAAGGGCGCGCACGAGTATTCGCGTGAGGATCTCGTCTTGCCGCAGCGCGGTGTCGTACGTCTCGCCGACGAAGTTGTCGAGCGCGAGCTCGCGGATCCCCGCCGTGCTTTCGAGCACGACGGTCGCGTCGTGGACGAGCAGCGGCGGCGTGGGGTCGCTGTGGGGATCGTTGAAGGCCAGGTTGCCGCCCAGCGTGCCCTGGTTGCGGATCCGGATGTTGCCGATCCGCGATTCGGCATCGGCGAACATCGGCAGCCGGCGCCAGACTTCACGATCCGTCTCCAACCGGCGGTGGGTGACTGCCGCCCCAATCTCGAGCCTGCCGTCCGACCAGGTCACGTCGCGCATGCCACGCAGGCGTTTGACGTCGACCAGGCGGGCGACATGCACTGCGCCGATCCGCATCAGGAGCACCAGCTCAGCGCCGCCCGCGTAGACGCGTGCATCGTCGCCATGGGTGCGAAGCTCGTCGGAGGCCTCGGCGACCGTGGTCGGAAACGAGACCCGCATCGGGCTCAGCAGCTGCATCTAACCGTTTCCCGGCAGCTTGCCAAGCGCGCGCAGGACCTTCTCGGGTGTCAACGGCGCCGACATGAGGTGCACGCCGATGGCGTCACGGATCGCGTTGTTGATGGCCGGCGTGAGGCACGGGATCGAGGTCTGGGCCATGCCCTTGGAGCCGAACGGGCCGGGCCCGTCGCCGTTCTCGATGAGGTCGGTAGTGAAGTCCTCTGGGATGTCGCGCATCATCGGGAGGCGGTACTGAAGGGCGTCCCCGTTCTGGAGCGCGCCGTCGCTGTACACGAGCTCCTCGTTGAGCGCGAGGCCGATGCCCATCACCGCGCCGCCCTCCACCTGACCGCGCGCCGACCCGAAGTGCAGCACCTTGCCCGTGTCGGCCACGACGGCGACCTTGGTGAGAGTGATCTCGCCGGTCGCAACGTCGACCTCCACCTCAGCGGTGGCAGCGCCCGGCGCCCAATGGTCGAGGCCGCCGAACGCCTTGTCCTCGGAGGGGGCGTAGCTGTACGAGCCCAGGCCCTTCAGCTCCACGTGACCCTCGAATGAGGGCGCAGTCGTGAAGCCGCCGATGACCTCCTCGTACGCCCAGCTCGCGTCGCCGAGCCAGACGCGGCCAACCTCGCAACGCCAGTCGTCGGGGGTTCCGCCACGGAGCTGGATCGCCGCGTCGACGATCTCGCGCTTAAGGGCATCGCATGCGTTCTTCACTGCATTGCCCATGTGAACCGTCGTGCGCTGCGCGGAGGAGCCCTCGAAGTTGAGGCCGTGCGCGGTGTCCGGCCACTCGACCGTGACCCGCTCGACCGGGATGCCCATGGCGTGCGCGGCGACGACCGCGATCATGTTGAAGGCCCCCTCTCCGAGGTCCGGGGCGGCGTGCGAGATCCGGACCTGTCCGTGACCATCTATTGACGCCATCGCATACGCACGGCCGCCGCCCTGCGCGCCGTGCCGTAAAGAGAGCGCCATGCCCCTGCCGCGAACCTTGGTCGCGCCGGGCGGTCGCGGGCTGGCCGGTTTGCCGTCCCATCCGATCGCCGTCGTGACCTTCTTCATCATGTCGTCGAAGTCCATGTCCATCGGCGGCGTGTCCGCTTCGTACTCGTGGCCTTTGACGAGCCACGCGTCGGCGACGTACTCGCCGCGCTTCAGGACGTTGCGCTCGCGGAACGCGAGCGGGCTGAGGCCGACCTCCCGCGCCGCGTGGTCCATGAGGCACTCGATGGCGAAGGTGGTCTGCGTCTTCCCTGTCGCGCGGAAGGAGGCGGCCGGCACCTTGTTGGTGTAGGCGGTGGTAGCCCGCACCCTGAAGCTCGGCAGCCGGTAGCAGCCCCACGACGAGATGCACATGTTGCGGGTCACCAGGCGAGCGCCCGTGAAGTAAGCGCCAGTGTCCGCCAGGATGCGGACATCGAGGCCGACGAGGGTGCCGTCGTGGCGAACCCCGACGCGCCCGGTCCAGCTCGCGGCATGGCGAGCGGTGGAACGAAAGCTCTGCTCCTCGGTGGCCATCACCCGTACCGGGCGGCCGAGGCGGCGGGATAGCGCGATGGCGCCCATCGTCACCGGATGCTGCTGCTTGGCTCCGAAGGCGCCACCGATCTCCGGCACTCGCACGCGCACGGTGGCGCGGTCGATGCCGAAGAGCTCGGCGACCTGGACCATCGGATTGAAAGGCTTGTTGGTGGGCAACCAGAGGACGACGTCGTCAGGCGACCAGATCGCAAGACAGGAGCCGACTGGCTCCATCGGGTGGTGGTAGGCGTTGGCCGTGTCGAACGTCATCTCGATGACGCGATCGGCCTTCGCGAGCGCCTCGTCGACTTCGCCCCACTCGAAGCTGTCCTCGCAGGCGACGTTGCCTGGAAGGTCTTCGTGAATGAGAGGCGCGCCGGGCGCGAGCGCCTCGTTCACGGTGAACAGCGCCGGCAGCGGCTCGTAGTCAATTTCGATCAACTCGGCCGCGCGCTGCGCGGTGCGCCGGTCGGTCGCGGCGACCATCGCGACCAGGTCGCCGTCGAAGCGAGCCTTGTCGACAGTCAGAAAGTGCTGGTGCGCCGTGAGGCCGAATTCGCCTGTCCGTCCGGCGTACTCGCCGACCCTGACGTGAGGGTTGAGGCCGTCGAGGTTGTTGCGGTCGAGCACGCCCAGGACCCCTGGAAGCGCCTGCGCCCGCGACGAGTCAATCGAGACGATGCGCGCGTGCGAGTGGATGCTGTGCAGCGGAACGGCGTGCACGGTGCCGGGCGGGTCGGGCAGGTCGTCGATGTATACCGCGCGGCCGGTGACCTTGTCACGCAGGTCGATCCGTTCGGCGTCCTCCCACGGTTCGACCGGCTGCCGCGGCAGCGCCTGCTTGCGGCCGGTTCGACTCACGCGAGGCGCACGCCAGCGGTGTTGCGGCGCGCCGATCGTGGAGTGCTGCAGATCGACAGGGCGATCAGCGCATACGCCCGCGCCGCGGCGACGAGATCGGCAACCTTGATCGTGAAGTTTCCGGAGCCGATGTTCGGGCCCGGCCCATACATGACGCACGGGATGCCGCTCTCGACGAAGCTGTTGATGTCTCGCCACAGGCTGGTCGTGGTGGACTTGGCTCGTTCGAGCTCGGCGCCGAAGATCTCGCGGTGGCTCTTCGCGATGGCCGCGTTGAGAAGCTCGACCCCGCTCGCTTGCCGGCCAGGCCGGTAGGTGTAGATCTCGAGCTCGAAAACGACACCTGTGCCGCAAACGAAGTCCCGAAGCTCCGCGAGCACGTCGAGCGGGTCCTGCTCAGGGTTGAGCCTGACATCGAGGTAGGCGACCGCAGTTTCGGCGGTCTTACTGATCTTGTAGGGCAGGCCGCCCCGGATTGCCCCGACGTTGACCTTCGGGACTACGGTGCCGCCGGGTCCATCCCAGGTGTTGCGCTTCTCGTACTCGAGAGCCCATGGCTCGAGCTTCCCAACCACCTCGGCCAGGCGCACTATGGCGTTGGGGCTCGGTCCCCCGCCCGCGCGCTCGACGAAGGGGTTGTAGAGCGGCGGCTCCTGGCCGTGGACCGTCAGCTTCAGGAATAGATTGCCCGCCTCTACATAGCCAAGCCGAAAATCGGTCGCCTCGGCGACCACCGCGTAGTCGGCGATCGCACCTCGGCTGATCACGTACCGGGTGCCGAACTCGCGGGAGGAGTAGTCGGGCGCCCTGAACTCGTCCACCGGCTCGAGCTCGATCTCGCCGCAGACCGAGGTGAGCACGATGTCACCCAGCAGCGGGCCCGCGGTATCGCGGATCGCCTTCGCCGCGATTAGCCAGCACGCCATCTGCCCCTTGTCGTTGCACACGCCGTTGCCGTGCAGGAGGTCGCCCTCGCGCCAGGCGTCGTGATACACGCGCTCGGCGGCGTGCGACGTGCTCAGCCACTCATCCGTTGCCACCGAGGTGTCGAGGTGGCTGTTGAAAAGGATCGAACAGCCGCCGCCGGTGCCGGGGATGCGGCCCACGACGTTCGGGCGCTCGGGGACCAGCGCGACGGTGCGCGGCGACATACCCTCGCGATCCATCCAGCCGTGCACGAAGGCAGCAACCTCAGCCTCGTGGCCAGCCGCACTGTCGATGCCGCCGAGCGCCAGGGCCAGGCCGACCACCGACTCCTCGTCGATGGCGGCTAGGACCCTGCGCGCGAGCTCCTGATCGGTCAACCCCCTGCGGCCCTTACGTGGCCGCCTTGGCGTCGGAGGACACCTTGTTGGGGTCGAAGGTGTCGATCTTGCTGATGAGCGAGTTGCCCATGAGCAGGTTGAGGTCCTGCGGGGTCTTGATCGTCCCGTACTTGACGCCGAGGCTCTCGACCTCCTGGTACAGCTCGATCGGGATGTAGCCCCACTTCCCATTCTGCTCGGGGATGATCTTGAGGTTGTCGAGCCGGGACTGCATGATCGCCTGGTTGTTGGCCTTGCTCTGCGAGGCCGACGCGTCTGGGTACTGCGACATGTAGTAGTCGGTCGCCTTCGACGGGTTCGCCAGCGCGGCGACGATGCCCTCGAGCACCGCGCGCGCGAAGCGCTCGCACAGGCCCGGGTTGTTCTTGAGCGTCTCCGACCTGGTCACGATCTGGTCAGCCGGCAGCTTGCCCACCGACGGGCGGGTCAGGAAGGTCACGTTGATGCCGAGCGTCTTGAAGATCGCCCACTGAGTGTCGGTGGTAACGACGACGTTGACCTTGCCCGTCTTAAGTGCGTCGACCGCCGGGCCGCCAGTGCCGATGATCACGAATTGCACGTCCTTCTTGGGATCGAGGCCGTTCTCGGCCAGCGCGGCCTGCGCGAAGGGGTAGGCGCCACTCGTGAAGGCCGAGATCCCGACCTTCTTGCCCTTGAGCTGGGCATAGGAGGTGATCGGGCTGCCGCTGTTCACGCCGACCGAGTAGATCGACTGGGTGATAATCGTCGCGTAAGCCTTCAGGTCCATGCCCGAGGCGACGCCGTTGATGAAGTTCTCAGGCGAGCTCAACGCGAAGTCGGCGTTGCCTGTCGCGAGCTGCTGAAGGGCGGCGCCGCCGCCGCTGTTGGTGACGATCTGGACGTCGAGGCCCTCCTTCTTGAAGTACCCGAAGCCGCTGGGCGCGAACATGAACACCTGGCCCGGGTCCGGCACCGCGACGGCGACCGCGAACTTCACGTGCGTGAGCGGCGTGTTGTTGTTGCTCGAGCCGCCGGAGGTGCTGCCGCCGCACGCGGCCGCCGCGAAAAGAACGGCGAGTGCGCCGGCTACTGCCTTTCCGGGCAGTCTGAGAAACCACCGTGTCGCCATGTGAGCTCTCCCTTTCATGCGGTTGTCGCCATGAGTTCCAGCCGGCCGAGGTGGTCACGACGAAGGGTCCGCGAGCACTCCACGCCGTCAAAAGTAAAACGTAAGCATAATAAGTCCGTGGCCGCGACGCATCGCAATGTTTTCGGCGAGTCGCTCCGCTGAGGCTAGTGCCTGTCGCGGACGGCGTCGACGACCCCGATAGGGTCACCCACGATGTTGAAGTCGGTGCCCGCCGGCGCGTAGATCTCGATCACGCGTGCCGGGACTGGGCTGTCTTCTGCGGTGCCGGCATAGTGGCGCAGGCCGGGCGGGATGAAGGCGACGTCGTCCTTCTCCAGGAAGTACCGGACGCCTTCCACGCAGGCCTCAACCTTGCCGTCGAGCACGATGTAGAAGTTCTCGGCCCGCTCGTGATAGTGGTACGGGCCGCGCCCCGAGTCGAGGTTGATGACGTTGATGTGGATATCCGCGTTGGCCGCGCCGTTCTTGGGGCCAAAGAGTTCGTACTGAGTGCCGCGGTCGTAACGCAAGGCATGCGTGGGCGCGTCGGCGAGGTTGAACACGATGGCTGAGCGCTGCGTTTTCGTTTTTTCTGACATGGGCGCGCAGTATAGGTCCGCCGCGCGGCGGACATGAAATAGGAGGGGCGCCAACCGCATGCCTGACAAGTACCAGTACGGTGTCCTGCTCCCACATTTTGGGAAACACGCGTCGCGGGAGCGGCTCGTCGGCGGCTCGCAGCTGATCGAGCGCTACGGCTTCGACTCGGTGTGGGTCCGCGACCACATCGTCTTCCACCCTCACGAGCACGAAGACCCCGACCGGACGCATGTGGACCCGATCGTGGTCCTGAGCGCCATCTCCGCCGCGACCAAGAGACTCAAGCTGGGAACTGCAACGCTCATCCCGCACCGGCACCCGATCGAGATGGCCCTTGTACTGGCCTCCATGGAGTTCGTCGCCGGCACCGGGCGCATCATCGCGGGCTGGGGTCTGGGCACATACGAGCACGAGTTTGACGCGATCGGAATGGGCGGCTGGGACCGCAAAGAGCTGTTCCCTGAGTACATCGAGATCATGCGCCGGCTCTGGACGGGCGAAGTGGTCTCGCACGAAGGCAAGTTCTACCGCTTCCACGATGTCGAGATCCACCCGGTCCCCGCTTCCCCCACCTCGATCCCGATCTGGTACGGCGGGACGCGTGTGGCCGCAGTCCGGCGCGCGGTCCAGTACTGCGAAGGTTGGCTGCCAGGCCGCATGCCCCGCTCGGACTTCCGGCGCCTGCGCGCCCGGATGGAGCAGTTCGCAGAGGAGTACGACCGTCCCGTGCCAACGATGGGGCTGGTGCCGTTCGTCAGCCCCGGCAAGACGGTCGAGGGAGCAATGAAATACTTCGACCTCGAAGGGATGATGGCCGAGATGGAGCGAAAGAAGCTCGCGCGGCCTGATCCGGACGACATCGCCACGTGGGACGGCCACATCATGGCTGGGCCTCCGGACGTGCTCGTCGAGGATGTTCGCAAGTGGCAGGAAGTGGGAGTCCAACACCTTGTGTTCGACCTTCGCTCAAGGTTTGAAGACTGGGACCAGATGCTCGGAGTCATCGGAGAGGAAGTCCTCCCGCAGCTCCACCGCGGCGACGGCCGAGGAGGTGACTGAGATGGATGTCGACGTGAGGATCTCAGGCGGAATTGTGCATACGCCGTCAGGCCCGGTGCGCGCGGACGTGCTCGTACGTGGCGAGCGCATCGTGGGTTTTGTCGACCCCGCAGAGCAGGTGCCGGCCGGCTCTGTCATCGACGCTTCGGGCAAGCATGTGCTGCCCGGGCTGATCGATCTCCATGCCCACACGCGAGTGCCCGGATACGAATACAAAGAGGATTACTTCACCGCCTCGCAAGCAGCTGCTGTTGGTGGTGTCACCTCATTCGTCGACATGCCCAATGTCGAGCCTCCAACCGACACCGTCGAGCTGCTCGAGGCCAAGCGCGTGGTGGCCGACCGGGACTCGATCATCGACTGGGGCCACTTCGTGTCGCCCACCAAGCCCGATCAGATCGAGTTCATGGCCGCAGCCGGCGCCACCGGTTTCAAGATCTTCCAGGTCTCCGGCGGTTACCCACACGATCCCCGGCTGGCGATGAGCGAGGTCGAAAAGCTCTTCCCCGCCTTCCAGCAGATGGCAAAGACCGGGCTCCACTGCAGCGTCCACCCATTCAACCAGCCGCTCATCGAACTGCTGACCGCGCAGTACCTCGCCGAGGGCAAGCCGTACGACGTCCGGACGTTTGCGTCGCTCTACACCCGCGACATCATCTGGCGCTCTGCGGTCGCCGTCCTGCTAGAGCTCCAAAAAGACACCGACGTCCGGCTTCACCTCCTGCACACCCATGCTGCGGGCAGCCTCGACCTGATCCGGCAGGCCAAAGCCGCGGGCCGACGCGTGACATGCGCCATCGACCTCAAGTACTTTCACCTCACGGGCGAAGACTTCAACGAGCAGGGCGGGCGCGCGGCACCGGGCGGATTCATCGTGGAGGACGAAGCGCGGATGGCGAACATCTGGCGCTCGCTGAACGACGGCACCCTGGACATCATCGATACAGACCACGCGCCGCACACACTCGAGGATCTGAAGGTCTTCGAGAAGGACCCCTGGCACGGCCCCTGGGGCAGCCCCCAGTACGAGTACCTGCTGTCGGTGATGCTGACCGATGTCCACGCCGGCAAGCTGCCGCTGGACCTGTGCATCCGCCTGCTCTCGGAGAATTCGGCGCGGCTGATCGGGATGTATCCCCAAAAGGGCGCGATCCAAGTCGGGTCCGACGCCGACATGGTCGTGGTGGACCTCGAGAAGGAAGTAATTCCGTCAGACGAGGCCACCTTCACCAAATCGCACTGGACGCCCTACCGCGGTCGGCGGCTGCGCGGCGGACCGGTGCTGACCCTTCTACGTGGGCAGGTGATCGCGAAGGACGGACAGGTCGTCGGCAAGCGAGGTTACGGGCGCTACCTGGGCGGCCACCCGCAGGAGCCTGTCACGCCCCGGCGCATCTGGTCGCCGGGCCTCGATTACCGGCCGGTGGGCGCCTGACGTGCGCCGCGCTCAGTGCGGGTGCGTGCGCCCTTCCTTCTTACGCTGGCGGCCCACGCTCTCGACGTGCGCGATCAGCGCCTGCTCGGCGCGATCGGGGTCACGCGCCGCGATCCCCTCGTAGATCGCAAGGTGCTGAGCCCGCGTGCGCGCCCGGTCGTGATGGTCCATGAGGCGGTTCGTGTAAGGACGGAGCAGGTGGATCGCCATCATGGGCAGCTCGAGCAGACGGTTCCTGGCCGCTCGGGCGATCTGCTGGTGGAACCGGATGTCGGCGTCCCAGAAGTCTTCCAGCGGCGCGCGGTCGTCAACTGGACGCTCCACGATCACGCGCAAGGCCTCGACGTCCTTTTTGGTGCGGCGCAGCGCGGCCAGACGGACGCATTGGCGTTCGACCACCACGCGCGCCTCGTCCACCTCGGTCGCCGTGACTGCGCCGGCGTCGAACCAGAGGCTGAATGTTTCGCCGATATCGCGGGTGACGATGTCGGTCTGCGGCGCGACCACGAAGTGTCCACCCCTGGCCCCGCGAACCGTGCGGAGCATGCCTTGCTTGCGAAGAGTGTTGATCGCGTTCCGGATGGTCGGCCGGCTGACGCCGAACTGATCCGCGAGCGTCGGCTCGGCCTCGAGCCGGTCGCCGGGCTTGAGGATGCCGTGGATGAGCGCTTCCCTGAGCTGGTTCGCGACTTCGTCGCCGGCACGGCGGGGACGAACCGCCTTCGGCGTGAAATCGGTGTTGCGAACTCGGAGTCGCTTGTTAATCAAGTGTGTCTCCAGTCTATATGGCAATACTTTTCTCGTTTGTGGTAAGAGGAGGACGATCCGATGGCACTTGAGGAACCAGCTCCGCAGTGGCTGCGAGATTCGTGGGAGACGGAGTTCGGGCGGCCAGCGCCGACCCGATTCCTGAAGAACTGGCCACGTGACAAGCGCATCGCGGTCCTCCTCAGCTTCGACACGCAGGCCGACATCGACGCCGCGCGGCCCAACTACCAGACGACCATGCGCCGCGATGGATCGATCAACTTCGTCGACCAGATGGAACGCCAGTACGAGGCGCGCGCCGGGATCCGGCGCATCCTGCGCATCCTCGACGAGTACGGCGTCAAGGCGACCTTCCCCGTCTGCGGCATGACCGCCGAGTGGTACCCGGACGTCATCGCGGCCGTCGCCCAGGCTGGCCATGAGATCGCCAACCACAGTTACTCGCATTGGCAGATGCAGCGGTGGACGAAGGACGACGAGAGGCGCGAGATCGAGCTCGCGGGCACAGCCATCGAGAAGGTCACCGGGCGGCGCCCGAACGGCTGGCGCTCGCCGATGTACAGCACCACGGGGCAGACCCTCGACCTTCTGATCGAGGGCGGCTACCGCTGGGACGCCAGCTTTCCCAACGACGACCTACCCTACCGGCTAGAGCGGCCTGGCGGCAGCATCATCGCCATCCCGTCGTGTATGGACGACTCGAACATGTACCTGATGCCCGTGTCGTCTTACACGACGCACGCCGGTGGCAACTTTTACGCGAGCCCGCAGCACGTACTGGCGAGCTGGAAATGCGAGTTCGACGTCTTGTACAAAGAGGCGGCGCGGGAGCCACGGCTATGCTCGATCACGATGCACCCGCGGGTCTCCGGGCGCCCCTTCCGCTCGTGGGCGTTGGAGCGGTTCATAGAGCACGCTCAGCAGCACGAAGGCGTTTGGTTCCCGACGATCTCGGAGATCGCCGACCTCTGCTGATCGGTAGCCGCGATTCCGCTTCGAAAACTCATCGAGTGTGTGAAGAGCAATTCTCGCCAGGCTTTCCCGCGCTTGCCGCGGCTCGTGTCAATCCAAGTTGGGCGCCCGCGGACACATGAACGCGGTGAGCAGGCGGTTCGCACTGCATTCTGGAAGACAACAGTGCGCGGCCCTGTGATGCTTCGGCGCACCAACCTCGTTGGAGACCGACAAGCGGATCACCGCGTCCACGGAGGTGTGGGATTCAGAAAGTACGTCACGCAGCAATTGACGTTGCGGAATAGTCGCTCAGTAGCCCTCCTAACCTCGCGCGTCTTCTAATAGTGGCGCCTGTCCGGCGGATTGGCTCGCCCCGGGCCGTGGGAGGTCGAAGGCCGCAGCTGCGGTGAGGGCGCTCGTCGTTGTAGTGCGCGCAGTACTCGCCTAGCACTGCCTCTAAGTGACTGTGGGGCCCACAAACTCGTCCGAGCCCTCGGTTGGCACCGCATCCGGCTGAACCAGCATTCCGACCAGAGCCGCCCGGATCAAGACCAGGAGCAGGTCGCTTTTCTGGCTCGGCAGCACCTCGGACATCTGTCCTCTAGGGAGGTGGAAGGCGGTGTCTTGACGTGCCTCCGACTGGATATACAGCGCGCTTGAACTCGGACGTGTGCCGTTAACCCGTCTCAGTCATCTCGCAAGCGAGGCCCAACAGGAAATCGGGCGGGAGGCTGAACTACCTTCTCTTCAGGCCTGCGCGATCCTCCTTTGACAGCAGCCCGACGGGCCGATTTGAGTTGACGGACCGGGGTTAACGGCACGGGTGGGCCGGGGGTTTCGTCGGCGATGGGTCATCAGCCGTCGACTTGCGCGGACCGGCGCCGGAGCCGGGTGCGGGCCCGGGAACCAACCCACATGAGGGTGACGCCGACGGCGAAGATCACCGGCTGGCCGACCCAGTAGTACCACTTGGTCTGGACGCCGCGGTTCGGGGCCCCGGGGTCGAACGCGATGTCCCATGTCTGGAACGCCAGGATGGCCAGCCAAACAACGCTGAAGATGACCTGGGTGCGGCGTCGGAACATTAGCCAGAGACCAAGCGGAAACCCGAGCAGGATCGATGCAGCGAGTGTCATAAGCAGTGTCTCCAATCAGCGGCCAGCCGATGGGTATCGGCCTGTCTCAACCACTGAGGGCAGTGTCTCGGTCCCGCCGACCCGGCCTCCAGAGGCAGGAGTAATCAATCTGACGAGGACGCCGCCCTAGCATGTCCCGGGACATCTCCACGTTCGATCTGGGACTGTCAGACTCCGGTCACACCATGAATAAAACTGCGGCGTCCCGGATGACCACGATCCTGGCGTGGTGCCTCTGCGCGGTATCCGTCGCCATGGCCGGCGCTGCTCTCGGGTTACACATCCTGAGCGACGGCGTGGACCCCAAGGGCGTGACGGATGGGTGGGCCAACCGGGTGCTGGTGGTTCCCCTGCCCATGGTGATGGCGGCCCTCATTGCCGCCGGCCGGCCGCGCAACCCGCTCGGGTGGCTCCTGGCTGGAGGCATCACGTTCGAAGCCATCGCCGGGCTCCTGGCCGAATACGCGCTCTACGGTCGGACAACGGCCCCTGGTTCTCTGCCCGCTACCTCGGCGGCGATCTTCCTGAGCACCTTCATCTGGACACCGGCGATCGCCGCATTTGTCCTGATGGTCATGCTCTTCCCGGATGGCCGGCTTCCATCGCCGGCCAAGCGCTGGCGCGCCGTCGCCGCCGCGGCCCTGGGATCATCGCTGGCGCTAATGGTCTCGACGGCGCTGGCTCCCTACCCGGCAGCCTCGGCACGGCCGGCTGGTTTCGCGGGACTGCAGAACCCGCTGTCCGGTGTCGGGACTGCGCTATCCGACCCGATCGGAGCGTTAGGGGGCCTGTTGCTCGTGGCCTCCGCGGCGGGCGCGATATGGGCCCTGGTCCTGCGCTTCCGCCGCAGCCGCGGTGCCGAGCGCGAACAGATCGCATGGGTCGTATACGCCGCCTGGATCCCACTGGCACTCTTCGTTGCCCACCTCTTGCCGCTGCAACTGCCGATTTTTATCGGGCCGGTGGCGATATGCGTCTTCGCGGTTGCGATGGCGATCGCGGTGTTGCGACACCGGCTGCTCGACATCCACGTCGTCGTCAGTCGAACCGTTGTCCTGGTCCTGCTGGTTCTGGCCCTCGGTACCCTCTACGTCGCCGTCGTGGAGGAGGCTTCGACCTTCATGCGAGGCGCCGCGGGGGCCGCGCCATCGGTGCTGGCGACAGCGGCTGTGGCGATTGCGCTGGCGCCCCTGCACCAGCTGCTGCAGCGCACGGTCAATCGCCTCCTGTTTGGTGACCGTGGGAATACCGGTGCGGTGATGGCCCGAGTTGGCCAGTCGATCGAAGGGACCGACGAGCCGCTGGACGTGCTCGCGGCTCTCTCGGAGACGCTGATCGCGGCCCTCAAGCTGAAGGGTGCGAGGATCGAGCTGGGCGCCGATCCGGCGGCGGACCGTCCCGGCGAAGGCGAAGGCCTGGTGACACCGCTTCTGGTCCAGGGCAAGCAGGTGGGACGCGTGGTCGCGGTTCCGCGGGAGGGCGAGAGGCTCGGTGCGGCGGATCACCGGCTGCTCAGCTCCCTCTCCCCTCATCTCGCGATCGTGGTTCGCGCCGTCCAGCTCGGCAAGGACCTGCAGCACTCTCGCGAACAATTGGTGACCGCGCGTGAGGATGAACGACGGCGCATCCGCCGCGACCTCCACGACGGGCTGGGTCCGACGCTGGCGGGCGTGGCGATGCAGCTCGAGGTGGCCCAGGCCCTCCTGAAGTCCGATCCGCCGGCCGCTGTCGGGCGGCTGGAAACCACGCACGCCCAGGTGGAGGCGGCGATTGGCGACATCCGGCGGCTGGTGGACGTGCTGCGTCCACCGGCGCTGGACGAGCTCGGGCTGGAGACCGCCATCCGTCAGCAGGTGGACGCGCTGTCGGAGCGGGGGGCATCCTCGCGTCGCGGTCTCGACATCCTTGTCGAGTCCAGCGGCGAGCTGCGCGGGTTACCCGCCGCGGTGGAGGTCGCCGCGTTCCGCATCGCGGCCGAGGCGGTCACCAACGTCGTTCGCCACGCCCAGGCAAGCGTGTGCACCGTTCGCCTCGACCGTGACAACGATCTTCGGGTCGAGGTGACCGACGACGGCCGCGGTATGGCCCAATCGCGCGCCGCCGGCATGGGACTGGTGTCGATGCGGCAACGTGTGGCCGAGCTGGGGGGCACCCTTCACGTCGAGTCGGTGCATCAACATGGGACGACCGTGACCGCGGTACTGCCGCTGGGAGCAGGTGCGGGGTGACATGATCCGGGTCCTGATCGCCGACGACCACCCTGTCTTCGTGGACGGTCTGCGGACCCTGCTGGCTGTGACGGGAGAGTTCGAGATTGTCGGAGAGGTCGCCACCGGCACCGAGGCCGTGCAGGCCTGCGTGGAACTCCATCCCGACGTGGCGATCATGGATCTCCAGATGCCCGAGCTCAACGGCATCGAAGCGACGCGCGGCATCGCGTCGGCAGCACCGGGTGTCGGGGTGCTGGTCCTGACGATGTTCGAGGACGATGAATCGGTCTTTGCCGCGATGCGGGCGGGAGCGCGCGGCTACCTGCTCAAAGGCTCGCGACAGGCTGAGATCGTCCGGGCCGTCCACGTAGTTGCCGGTGGCGAGGCGATCTTCGGCCCCACGGTGGCGCAGCGGATCATCGCGTACTTCACGACCGAGAGACCGGCCGGCAGCCCGGGCGCCTTCCCGGAGCTGACCGATCGCGAGCGTGAGGTCCTGGAGCTGCTGGCGCAGGGAGAATCCAACCTGACGATCGCGCAACGCCTGGTGCTGAGCCCTAAGACCGTGCGCAACTACGTGAGCAATGTGTTTGGCAAGCTCCAGGTGGCAGACCGCGCCCAAGCGGTGGTACGAGCCCGCCGAGCCGGCTTCGGCGAAGGCGAACCCTAAAGTCACGCTGGCGCGGGGTGCTGCCGCGCTCGGACGCGAAATGCGACCTCCGCGTGCTTGGCGAAAGTCCGCAGTAAGGATCGGGATTGCGCGCCACGGCGACAGCTCCAGAGGTGTTGGTACGGGAACCTCCTCGAGAGCCGGCGCACGATCGAGTACCTGTGGGAGGGCAAAAGTCGATCCGGCCGAGCTAGGAGCGACTGAAGGTGGTGGGCCACGGCGGACTCGAACCACATAGCTACGCCCTGCCCCGTATTTCCTTAAGGATCCTCCTATGGACGTCAAGGCCGTTCGCGAGCCGCGGTCAGGACCTGGTAGATCTCGCGGGCGACATAGCGCTTCAGGCAACGGATGACCTCGGTTTTTGACTTGC
>Ga0307374_10001229_pt1 | contig 47707 bp, 51 predicted proteins | sample OX3MG_FD_202532 | JGI IMG/M metagenome (GOLD analysis project Ga0307374, IMG submission 202532) | Soil microbial communities from Risofladan, Vaasa, Finland - OX-3 | ecosystem: Environmental > Terrestrial > Soil > Coastal area > Acid sulfate soil | place: Finland: Risofladan, Vaasa | collected...
CAGGCGGTTTTGCCGGCGCCGTTCGCGAGGTCCGCGAGCGGCGGGGACGCGCCGGAACGGATTCGGAGGCCGAGGAACCGCCCATGCCGCAGCTGCCGCAGATGCCGCGGCCAGCCAGAATGGCGGCCCCTCGGGCCCTGGACACCTCGGCCCCGGTGCTCGAAGCCGACAACGTCACCGTGCGCTTCGGCGGCCTGACAGCGGTGGACGGTGCCTCTCTGCAGGTGCGGGCAGGGCAGATCGTCGGGCTCATCGGCCCCAACGGTGCCGGCAAGACCACCCTCTTCAACGCTATTTCGGGCCTTCTCCGGCCCGCTTCGGGGCGCGTGCGGCTGTTCGGACGCGAGGTGTCGTCCATGGCGGCCCACCAACGCGCCGATCTCGGCCTGTCGCGCACCTTCCAGCAGATCGGCCTGTCCAAGGATCAGAGCGTGCTGGACAACATGCTCATGGCGCAGCACGTGCTATCCGGTTACAGCAGCGCCGGAGCCCTGGTGTACACGCGCGGCGTGGCCACATCCGAAGCCGAGATGAAAGACCGCGCCATGCTGGCCATTGCTGCGCTCGGATTTGCCGGGCGCGAGGAGACTCCGGTGCGTTTGCTCTCCGGCGGCCAGCAGCGCATCGTTGAAGTGGCCTGCGCCCTGCTCACCGATCCGCAGCTGCTCATGCTCGACGAACCATCGGCGGGGATGTCGCCGGCCGCAGCGGAGAGCCTGGCCGACCGCCTCCGTGACCTCAGGGACACCCAGAGCCGCACCGTGCTGCTCATCGAGCACAACGTGCCATTGGTGCTCGATGTCTGCGATTACGTCTACGTGCTGAACTTCGGCAAGGTGCTCACGTCGGGTACACCGACGGAGATCATGGCCCACCCCGACGTCGTCAGCGCCTACCTGGGCGAGGCCGCGCTGTGACGGTGCAACCGACTACCAGATCGGCCGACGACCTGAGCCAGCCCGCCGCGGCGCCGCTGCTCGAGGTGGACAAGATCGTCACCGGCTTCGGCGCGCACGCCGTGCTGCACGGGGTGAGCATCGAGGTGAGACCCGGTGAGATCGCCGGCATCTTCGGGCTCAACGGCGCCGGCAAGAGCGTCACGATGAAGGTGATCGCCGGCCTGGTGCCGGCCTGGGGCGGGGTGGTGCGCCTCGGAGGCCTGGACATCACCGGCGACAGCGCCGAGCGGCGGGTGGCGCGAGGCATCGGCAATGTCCCCCAGGGACGGCAGGTGTTCGCTGAGCTCACTGTGGAGCAGAACCTGCGCCTGGGCGCTTACCAGCTGCGGCGGCGAAACCGCCAAGGCTACGGCGACGTGCTCGAGGGCGTCTACGAGCGCTTCCCGGTGCTCGGGACGCGTCGCGACCAAGTGGCAGGGATGATGTCGGGAGGTGAGCAAGCCAGCCTGGCCGTGGCCCGGGCCCTCATGTCGGAGCCGAAGTTGCTCCTCATCGACGAGCCCTCGGCGGGGCTGGCACCCTTGGTAGTCGAGCAGCTCTTCCACACACTCGAAAACCTCAACCGCGCCGGGCTAACGATCCTCCTCGTCGAACAGAACGTGACCTTCGGGCTGCAGTTGGTGCACACGGCACATCTCATGCGCGGTGGGCGCGTGGTCTACAGCGGTGCCAGCTCGTCGCTCGATCGGGAGCGGGTCGCCGCCGAGTTGGGCATCGGCCGCCTGCTGGCGCGGCGCGGCGGCGGGACGCAACCGGCGACCGCATCACCGCCTCCGACGGCGGCACAGCGTATAGCACTGACGTCGGGAACGGTGGCCAGCGAGGTCTCGGGGTCGACGACGGGGAGGCTGGTGGTGGCCGTCCCCGGGCTGAGTGCCAACCTGCGCAGCTTCGACGTCCTGTTCTCCCATCTGGACCCGGCGACCCACCGCCGCCTGGCCTTCGACCCCCGCGGTCGCGGCCATAGCGACACGACGCCGGCGGGCACCTACGGGTGGCCGGCCCACGCCAGAGATGTCCTGGAGATGGCCGACCAGCTCGGCCACGAGCAGTTCGACCTCGTGGGCTGGTCGTTCGGCACCTGGGTGGCGATGACCGTGTGCCGGATGGCGCCGGACCGGGTGCGTCGTCTGGTGCTGATCGACGGCGGTGGCGTACCCGACGACTCGGCCCTGGTGCCGATCTACGCCGGGCTGAACCGCCTGGGCACGGTGTACCCGTCACGTGAAGGTTTTATGGAAGCGGTGCGGGCCATCGGGTTCTACGAGCCGTGGGAGGCGTGGAGGGCTCTGTTCGACTACGAGCTGGAGACCATCGAAGGCGGACAGGTGCGAGTCCGTACCTCAGCTGAGGCGTGCTGGGAGGACGAGCGTTACCGCGTCGCCAACTTCTCCTACGACCTCTGGGATGCCGTGCAGGTACCGTCGTTGCTGGTGCGAGGGACCATGGCCATCCCAGGCGGCCGGGGCTTCATCCTCAATGCGGCCGATACCGAGCGCTTCGAGCGCAAAGTGGCGGGGGCCACGACGGTCGAAGTCGACGCGCATCACTACACCGTGGGCGTGCACCACGACACCGCCCGTCACGTCGCTGCGTTTCTCGACCGCGAGTAGCGCTCGAGCAGCATTACGCCCCTCAGTCTCTTTCAATATGTGCTACGCTATCGCACATGGAGATCGGGGTGCGGGAGCTCCGCAATCGGACCAGCCAGGTCATAAATGCCGTCCGAGCGGGCGAGCGCGTGGTTCTCACCGTGCACGGCGAGGCGATCGCCGACATCGTGCCGCACGCCCGGCGATCGCGCTGGGTACCTGGTGAGCTCATTCGCCGCGAACTAGCCGATCGGGCAGCCGACGGCGCACTCCGTGACGACCTTGACATGTTGGCCGGGCAGACCCTGGATGAGCTGTGAGCGTCGTGGCTGGGTTGCTCGATACGTCTGTCTTTGTCGCTCGTGAAGCCGACCGACCGCTCGGTGAACTGCCCGAACGGGTGACGGTGTCGGTCGTGACGCTCGGCGAGCTCGAACTGGGCGTACTGAGCGCCGCCGACGCTACAACCAGAGCCCGACGGGCGGGAACGCTGGCGCTCGCCAGGACCGTGGATCCCGTTCCCATCAGCGAGCCGATCATGACGGCATGGGCACGACTCGTCGCCGATTGCCGCAGTGCAGGTATCCAGCGGACCGTCAAACTCACCGACGCGCTGATCGCCGCAACTGCCATCGACCTCGGCTTGCCGGTGCTGACGCAGGATGACGACTACGACCAGATGGCCGCAGCCCATTCACCCTTGCGCGTCCTCGTGGTGTAAAAGCTCAGGTGCGGACAGCGGTCGGGTTTGAAGCTCTTCTCGGCCAGTGCCCCGATGCCCTCGTTGGCATAGTGGACGAGCCACCTGTTCCACCAGTGCCATGATCGCCTCCTGGGCTCGGATGACGCCGAGCCAAGGTCAAACGGGCCGCTCGGGCAAATGGAGTGAGTGGGACACAGGTACCGAAGCCAGTGTCGCCCAGGTCCCGGAGCCGGGTGCCGAAGTGGAACACGCGTACCGGAGCCGCTTCGGAAAGCAGCTACCGGGACAGAACAAGACAGAACAAGGACAAACGCGCACGTAGCTCGCACGGAATGCCGAAGATGATCTCTTATTCAAACTATCCTGAGCTGCGGAAACGGCTCTCTGCGATGGTCGACCTACACGAGCCGTAGCCCCAGGCTCATCGCCACGCTGGATTGCGCTTCGTCTCGGGTGGCGAAGCCGGCATCTTCTCCTGGTTCGACCAGGCTCGGAAGCGTCAAGGCCGCCACGGCGAGATGCCATGCGTCCATAGCACGAAGGGCGTGCTCACGAACGAGATGGAGAGCACGCTCCTCGACCACCTCCTTATCAGCGGCGACCACAGTCACCGGACCGTCTGTTCCCAAGTCCCCATCGAGCAGCTCCAAGAGGCCCGGCTCGTCACCTCGCCCGGCCCGAGCCGCGCGTACCAATGCGCCAGACACCTCGACACGCGTCCAGGTGCCGGTGATGAGCCCGATCTCGAGATCCGCAAGTAGTGACGTCGCCTGTTCGTGTCCGGGTTCGTCGGCGAGGTAGGCACGCGCCAGCACCGATGAGTCCAGGTAGACGATCACACCCGCTCACGCTCTTCGGCCAAGAACTGGTCGATGACGGGACCCGTACCTTTCGTCGATGCGACGATCCGCCGTCGCCTAAGGGGGCTCACCACTGGGCCAGTCGCTGACTGGAGCACTCCCAACGCCGCCGCCCGCGCGTGCAGCCGAGTCCGCCGGTCGCCCTCGTCGGCGTCGACGGCCGCGTCGAGGATCTCGTTGGCCACGGCGTTCACGCTCTGACCGGCACGAGCAGCGCGCGCCGCTAGGCGGCGGTGGATATGGTCGGGAACCCGAAGCAGAAGCTGCTTCATGTCCGTATGATATCACACGGATACTTTGATATCACCCTTTGATATCATACAGAGCGGTGGAGACGATGGGACTCGAACCCACGACCCCCTGCTTGCAAAGCAGGTGCTCTAGCCAGCTGAGCTACGTCCCCAAGATGCTTCTCAGAAGCCTAAACCGGCTTCTGCCTGCAGATTCGCCGAGCTCCTGATCTCCTCTTGTGTCGTAGCGTGTCGTCACGTGTCACCAGGCTTGCGGAATCCGGGGGAAATCGCCCCGTGACCAGACCTACGGGGGAAAGGTAGGGGAACCGACTCTGTCCATGATAGGTGGGATCCCCGCTGACCAGTCGCACCGCCCAGCCATTGTTCGACACCGCCGTGCACCGGTCTTTGCCCGGCCGCTCATCGAGATGCTCGCCAGCGTCGAACGTGTGCGGGATCTGTAGCGCTCGCGCGACGTGGTTGCCGAACGGGTCGGGGAGCGCTACCGGTGCGGGGAGATGTGGGTCATCGGCGATACGGCCACCGACCTCTGCTGCGCGCGCCGCCTCGGTCACTTGCCCTGCTGGTCGGCACCGGCAAGAAGGCTGCGGCGCGGTGCGTCACCTCGCCGTCGACTGCATCGTCGAGACACCGACCGACACCGGGGCGTGGTTGGAGGTGATGCTCCGGGCCGAGGGCTCGTCGAGCCAGAGCCTGTTGACAGCACCTGACGGCTATGTCACTATTTCGCCGCGGCACCCGGCTGGGGTGCCACGAAGTCGGTGGTCGGGGGCGGACCCGGACGTTGACACGGTCGTGCTGTCCACCGGCTTCACAGGCGGAAGGGGAGGGCGGCAATGTCTGTGGGACGCAAGACGCGCTTATGCGCGCTCGGCGCGGGGGCGATCGCACTGGTGGCGGCGTGGGCCGGCGCAGCAGCGGCTTCGAGCGGCGGCGGCTACAACCAAGGCCAGCAGGACTGCTCGCTCTCCTCGTCGAGCTGGGCCACGCCCGACGGGGTGGTGGAGCAGGGGTGTCACTCCTTCGCCATCAGCGTCGAGAGCGGCGGCATGACCAACGGCGACGCCAACGGCACCAACACCCGCTACGTCGAGTGGGGCTCGAACGAGGAGCCCCTCGAGAGCTCGAACCCCTCCATCACCGAGATCGGTGACCCGGGCACCCAGGAGCAGCCGCACTCGGGCTGCGTGGCCGCCAACACCGGTGGCACCGGCGGCGGCACGGGCACCGGCTGTGGCAACAACGCCAATGGGTCGGGGTTCGAGTGGAACTACGACTACTATGACTTCTACTGCCCGCTCTTCCACATGGTGCCGGAGCAGAACGTGGGTCCGCTGTACCAGTGCGGCCTCGAGCCGGGTCCCGGGCCGGGCGGCCAGACGCTCAACCCGAGCATCGACACGGGCACGCAGAACGCGCTGGTCGACACCCAGAACCCGCTCGACAGCGTGCTTCTCACCCAGGGCCTGCTCGTCTACATCGGGGCCACCGACAACCTCGACCGGGGCGAGCACGACGGCTTCGACGGCCTGAACAACACTGACGGAACGCTCAACGGCAACTCCGACGGCGGGGCCATCACCCTGTCGGCGACCCCCGAAGGGGGGACCAACACACCCACGGCCACGCATCCCGAGGGCCTGGCCAACTTCTCCTACGGCTTCTGCGCAGACGGGATCTGCAACGGCGCGACCACCCAGCAGCAGGCCATCTACTACGGCTGCTACGACCCGACGAGCGCCCAGGACCAGACGTGGGCCAACAACGGAGTGGACACCGCGGCGACGCCGCCCAACAACACGGCTGGCGACCAGTGCCAGCCGGGCACGGCACAGAGCACCGACGCCTACCAAAACAACACGCCGGCCTCGACCCAGGAGTCGGGCAACTGCTCGAGCGGTGGCCCCGCGTCCAGCGAAACGGCGTGCTACACCAACCAGAACGGCTCGCCCAACCCGAACGGCGCCAACGGCTACCGCTCCAACACGCCGCAGCAGGTCGACACCGAGCCGGGCGTGCAGACGTACCAGGACCCAGACCCGCAGCGCTCGCCCATTGTGGCCATGCCCGGCGCCTACGCCGGCACGTGCGGCGTCTACCTGAACGACAGCGGCGGCGCCGGCTACAGCGGCACCACCGGTCTCGACCCCGGCTACGTGGTGGGTCCGGGGTCGTCCTACGTCGACACCAACGGCCTGCCCGTCTCCAACAGCGGCTGCTGAGGGTCCGGCAATGAAGACGACCCTCCGCCGAGCGCTGCTCACGGCCGCGCTCGGAGCCGGCACGGCCGGTGTCGTACTCCCGGCCACGCCGGCTGACGCGCCGGCCGGCTTCCTCTCGAGCTGCACGGCCACCGACTGGACGATGTTCGGCCACGACCTCGGCCGATCCTTTGCCTCGCCCGACACCTGTATCTCCCCGGTCACGGCGGCCACGCTCACGCCCAAGTGGTTTTTCAATACGAACGGGCCTGTCTCGGCCCAGCCCATGGTGGCCGGCGGTAGCGTCTACGTGGGGGCTTTCACCGGGCTCTTTTACTCGATCAGCGCGGCCGCCGGCACCCAGAACTGGGCCTTCGACACAACCAAATACGACCACGAGGTGACCGACTACGGTGTCGACGCATCGGCAGCCGTGACCACCTTGGGCGGCACTCAGATGGTGCTCTTCGGCGGGGGCGACACGTTCTTCGTGCTGAAGACCTCCGACGGCTCGCTGCTCGGGAGCCAGTGCCTTGACCGGCTCGACCCGACGTGCCAGGGGAAGTCGCACATCACGAGCGAGATCGAGTCGTCGCCGGCCATCGTGGCGTGGACGCCGGGTGCGTCGTGGACTCCGGGCGACGATCTCGTCGTCGTCGGCAACGACGCCAACGAGGCCGCCCCCTCACCGGTGGAGGGCCTGGTGGCCCTCCAACTGTCGCCCTCGGGAGCGCTCACGCCGCTGTGGCAGTTCGACCCCGAGACGCTCACCACCTACGCCGGCCTGGCGCCGCCCGAAACCACGCCGGCCGACCACGGCTGCGGGGACGTGTGGTCCTCGCCCACGGTGGACCTCGCCAGCCGGACGATTGTGTTCGGGGCCGGGAACTGCGGCCACCCTGCCAACCCGAACCAGGACGAGTCGACCTTCGCCGTGGCCCTCGACTCCGGGGATCTGCTGTGGCAGGCGCGACCGGACCCCTACACCAACCAGCGTGACTTCGATTTCGGCGCCACGCCCAATCTGCTGGGCAGCGGCCTGGTGGGTGAGGGCGGCAAGGACGGCACCTACTACGCGTACCGGTTGGACTCGTCCTCGACGTCGCCGACGGCGGTATGGAAGACCACGGTGGCCACCGGGTCGGGCATCGGCGGCATGATCGGCAGCACGGCAGTGGGGCGAATCACCGACCCCGTGTCGGGCGCCACGGACGAAGCCGTGTTCTGTGACACGGCCATCCCCGTGGCCGAGGACGACCCGTCGGGCAGCATCGAGAACGACGTCACCAACCCCACGCAGGCGATGGGCGTGCACGCCATAGACGCCGTGACGCATCAGGTGGTGTGGAACCTCCCGGCCGCGCCGACCTATGGCGCGGCTGTGTTCGACAACGGCGTGGTGTTCGTGCCCGACACGGTGAGCGACTCGCTTCTCGTGCTCGATGCCGACACTGGGGCTGTGATTAAGGCCATACCGCTCGACGCACCGAGCTCGTCGCCAGTAGCCATTTCGGGTGGCTCGCTCTACATGGGGGCGGGGACGACCGAGAATGGCCTTCCCGGTACGAGCAGCCTCGGCGGGGTTTGGGGGTTCCAGACCGTACCGTGACCCGCCCGACCGGGTCGGGCGATGGCGGCGTTAGGCGTCGCAATGGCAAGGTGACAACCGATGGATGACGAGGGACTGCACGGACTGCTGGTTGGCTCAGACGACATCGTCCCCCGGGCGCGCTACACGAGCCCGGAGTTCGCCGCATTGGAGACCGAGCGCCTGTGGTCGCGGGTGTGGCAGGTGGCGTGTCGCGAGGAAGAGGTCGCCGAGGTCGGCGACTACTGCGAGTACCTGATCGGCGACCAGTCGGTGCTGGTGGTGCGCTCGGCTCCCGAGGTCGTGGTGGCGCACCACAACTCGTGCCTGCACCGCGGTACGCGCCTGGCCGAGGGCACCGGACATTTCGACGACGCCGGCATACGATGTCGCTACCACGCCTGGCGTTACGATCTGAGCGGCACGCTGGTGGAGGTCGTCGACCGCGAGGAGTTCGACCCCATCCCCGATGGAACGTGCCTCGGGAAAGTGCGCGCTGAGCGCTGGGGCGGCTTCGTGTGGGTCTGTCTCGACCCCACCGCCCCGACGCTGCTCGAGTTCCTCGATCCGCTGCCCACGCTGTTGGCCCCGTACCTCCTCGAGCAGATGCGTATGCGGCGGTACTACTCGACGGTGCTTCCCGCCAATTGGAAGGTGGCCGTCGACGCTTTCAACGAGGCGTATCACGTTCAGGGCACCCACCCCCAGATCCTGCCCTGGACCGACGACGTCAACCTCGCCTACCGGCCGCTGGGCATTCATGCTCACTACGGGCGGCTGCCCAATGCCCGGCGCACTCTGCGCCCGAGCCCGCGCCTGGGCCTGGGCGAGGGGCAGTATGACGAGGGCGAGATCCTGGCCTCGCTGGTGGCGGGCCTGGGGAGTCTCTTCTACGACGACGAGCGGGCCATCGTCGACAAGATCCTCTCGACGCCCTCGGACGAGCCGATGCTGGGGCGCTACCAAAAGGAGCGCCGTCGGCTGCTCGAAGCACGTGGCGTGCCGGTGGACGCCTTCGACGACGACCAGCTCACGAGTGCGGACGACGTCTACTTCTTCCCCAACATGTTGGGCCCCATCTATCCGGGCAGCGCCATCGTCTTCCGGGTCCGCCCCCACGGGTCCGATCCTGACTGCTGCGTCAAGGACACCTGGTTCCTCGAGTGGCCTCATCCCGACAAGCCGGCGACGCGCATCGAGAAGCGCTTCTACCCGGATTGGCGCGAGCGCGACTGGGGGATCATCACCAACCAGGACTACGCCAACATGGAGCACGTTCAGATCGGCCTGAAGACCCGGGGGCCCGGCCTGCGCCTCAACCGGCGCCAGGAGAGCAACGTCCTGCACATGCACCGCGGCGTCGACCAGTACCTGACCGCAACCTGAGCACCAGGGCCAAGGAGCGATCATGACCCAGCCCGTACTCGTCGACGCCGTGCGCTCGCCCATCGGCAAGCGCAACGGCGCCTTGTCGCAGATGCACCCGGCCGATCTCCTCGGCGCCACGCTGGTCGAGCTGATGAAGCGCAGCGGCTGCGATCCGGCCCGTGTCGAGCAGATCTTTGGTGGGTGCGTCACCCAAGCTGGGGAGCAGGCCTTCAACATCACGCGTACCGCCTGGCTGGGCCAGGACCTACCTTGGGAGGTGGCCGCCACCACCGTTGATTCCCAGTGCGGTTCGTCGCAGCAAGCCAACCACATCGTGGCCGCGCTCATCTCGGCCGGCGCCATCGATGTCGGCATCGGCTGTGGTGTGGAGGCCATGAGCCGAGTCGGGCTCGGCGCCAACGTCACCAGTGGGCCGGGCCGGCCGTTCTCTAGGAACTTTCCGCTCCAGGTCCCCGACCAGTTCCACGCTGCGGAGCGCATCGCCGAGAAATACGGCGTGAGCCGGGCCGAGGCCGATGCCATCGGGCTCGCGTCGCAGCGCAAGGCGGGCGCCGCATGGGCCGAGGGGCGCTTCGACCGCGAGGTGTTCGCCGTGGAGGCGCCGGTTGCCGGGCCCGACGGGCCGACGGGAAAGACCCAGGTGGTGGCGCGCGACCAGGGCTTACGCGACACCACCGCCGAGGGCCTCTCTGCGTTGAAGCCGATCCTCCCCGAGGGCATCCATACCGCCGGCACTTCGTCGCAAGTGTCCGACGGCGCCGCGGCGGTGCTGTGGATGTCCGAGAAAGCCGCCCGCGACGCCGGCTTGCGACCGCGGGCGCGGATGGTTGCACAAGTCCTCGTGGGATCGGACCCGTACTACCAGCTCGACGGACCCATCGCCGCCACCGCGGCCGTGCTGGCCCAGGCCGGCATGACAATCGCCGATATCGACGTCTTCGAGGTGAACGAAGCCTTCGCCTCGGTGGTGAGCTCGTGGCAGAAGAGCCACGGAGTGGATCCTGACAAGGTCAACGTCAACGGCGGTGCCATCGCCCTCGGGCACCCGGTGGGGGCCACGGGCAGTCGGCTCATCACCACCGCCCTTCACGAGCTCGAGCGTCGCGACGCGTCGGTGGCCCTTGTCTCGATGTGCTGTGGCGGCGGCCTGGCCACGGGCACCGTGCTCGAACGGCTGTAGCGGAGGTCGCCGAGGCCGTGACCGGGCGCGCCCTCGCCCCACCACTCGAGGAGGTGCCGCTCCCGGCGCCGAACGTCGCCGCGCTGCTGCGACGAAACGCTGCCGATCCCGACGTCGCCGCCCGGACGGCGCTGCGCTTCGGGGCCCGGTGCTGGTCGCACGCCCAGCTGCTCGAAGAAGCCGAGCGCTTCGCGACGCTGCTTCGCAGTTCGCTCGACCCGGCGCGCCCGCTGCACATCGGCGTGCTTCTCGACAACACACCGGACTACGTCTTTGCCCTGTGCGGGGCCGGGCTGGTCGGTGCGACGGTGGCGGGCCTCAACCACGCCCGGCGCGACGAGCACCTTGCCGCCGACATCGATCACACCGATGTGCAACTGCTCGTCACCGAGGCGCGCCACGAGGCGCTGCTGGGCTCGATCGCCCCTTCGCTCGAGCTACCCGGCGGGATACTGCACTCCGAGCGATTCGCCGAGGCCGGTGACCCGGCGCCTACGCTCGGACGCCCCTTGGAGGCGGCGCTCGATGACGTCGCCAAGGAGGCCCCCGCGCCGCGCTGGAACGAGGACTGCGACGCGGACATACTGTGGGCGCTTCTGTTCACCTCGGGAACCTCGGCCGCACCCAAAGCCGTGCGATGCAGCCAGCGTCGGCTGCTGTGCACCGGGCGCCGGATGGCCACAATGCTCGGGCTCGGTCCCTACGACGTGGGCTACGCCGCCATGCCCCTGTTCCATGCCAACTCGCTCATGGCCGGCTTGGCCCCAGCCTTGGTGGCTGGCGCGTCGCTCGCCCTGGCGCGCCGCTTCAGCGCCTCGGGCTTCCTGCCCGATGTGCGCCGCTACGGGGCTACCTGGTTTAACTACACGGGCAAACTCCTCGCCTATATCCTCAGCACCCCCGAACGCCCCGACGATGCCGAGAACACGCTGCGCATCGCCTTCGGCAACGAGGGTTCGCCCCACCTGGTGGAGGCTGCCCGGCGCCGTTTCGGTATCCAGATCGTCGACGTGTTCGGCTCCACTGAAGGGGCCATCGCCCTCGACCGCTCGGGCGGCCCGCCGCCGGGGTCGGTGGGCCGGCTACGCCAGGGGATCCTGGTCGCCGACGCAGCGGGCAACGAGGCGCCCCGGGCGCGCTTCGACGGTGAGGGGCGCCTACTCAACGCGGACGAGTGCGTTGGCGAGATCGTGAACACGCTCGGCAGTGGGCCCTTCGAGGGCTACTACCGAAACAGCGAGGCCATGAGCCGCACTCTCCGCGATGGCTGGTACTGGAGCGGTGACCTGGCGTATGTCGACGAGGACGACTGGGTCTACTTCGCCGGGCGCACGTCTGACTGGCTGCGCGTAGACGGCGAGAATTTCCCGACAGCCCCCATCGAGGCCATAGTCGGCCGGCATCCCGACGTGCTGATGGCATCGGCTTACGGCGTACCCGACGCCGAGGCAGGGGACCAGGTCATGGTGGCGCTGGTGCCCCGCCCCGCCGCCGTATTCGACGAGGCGGGCTTCGCCGCCTGGCTCGACGCCCAGCCCGACTTGAGCCCCAAGTGGCGGCCTCGATACGTCCGGGTGTGCCGGAGCCTGCCCACCACCCTGACCAACAAAGTACTGGCGCGCACGCTCGTTCACCAGAAATTCCGCTCGGACCGGATCGGCTCCGATGCTCTGTACGCCCGGGGCCGCGGCGAGCACGTCTACCGCCCGTTCACGATGGCTGACGAGCAGTCACTGCGGCGGGCCTTCGAAACCCACGGGCGTCTGGCCGCCTGGGAGCTGTGACGGACGACTCAGTGAATGGCGCCGGCTCGGCGTAAGACGATCACCTCGTCGGGGTGCAGCCCCCAGTCGACGAGGGCGTCGTCAGTGTCGGCGCCCGGCTCGTGGAACCCGTGTTGAACGGCGCCCGGCGTACGGCTGAAGCGGGGGGCGGGCGCCGGCTGTACCACGCCATCCACCGATACGAAACTCTGGCGCGCCCGGTGGTGCGGGTGCTCGGGTGCCTCGGCCGGTGTCAGCACCGGCGACACGCAGGCATCGGTGCCCTCGAGCAGCGCGCACCACTGCTGCTGCGTGCGCGTGCGGAAGACGGCGGCCAGGCGGGCGCGTAGCGCGCTCCAGCGGGTGGTGTCGGTCTGCGCCGGCAGCGGCTCGTGCTCTAGGCCGAGGCGCTCGAGCATCTCCTCGTAGAAGCGGGCCTCCAGGCAGCCCACGGCCACGTAGCGATCGTCGGCGGTGAGGTACACGTCGTAGTAGGGGGCACCGGTGTCGAGGCTGTTCGAGCCCCGCTCGGGATTCCATTCCCCGAGCGAGCGCAGGCCGTGGAAGAGCGTCATGAGGAGCGACGCGCCATCCACCATCGCCGCGTCCACCACCTGGCCGAGGCCCGAGCGGCCGCGCTCGACCAGCGCGCTCACCACTCCCAAGGCGAGCAGCATGCCACCGCCGCCGTAGTCACCCACCAGGTTGAGCGGCGCAGTGGGGGGCTGGCCCCGGCGGCCGATGGATTCGAGCGCGCCGGCCACCGCGATGTAGTTGATGTCGTGGCCGGCGGCCTGGGCCAGGGGGCCCTGCTGGCCCCATCCGGTTATGCGCCCATAGACGAGGCCCGGGTTGCGGGTGCAGCAGAGCTCGGGACCGACGCCGAGCCTCTCGGCCACGCCCGGGCGGAACCCCTCCACCAGCACGTCGGCCCGATCGACAAGACGGAGCACCACATCGGCGCCCTCGGGGTGCTTGAGGTCCACGACTACCGAGCGCCGGCCCCGGCGCAGGGTGAAGTCGAGCGGCGAGGAGCCCTGGCGGTCTACGCGCAACACCTCGGCGCCGAGATCGGACAGCAGCATGCAGCAGAACGGCGCGGCGCCGAGCCCTGCCAGCTCGAGTACCCGGACACCCTGCAGCGGACCCATCGACGACACCGTAGGGCACCGGGACGCAGCGGTCCGCGGCCGGTCAGTGGGCGGCGTCACACAGCAACCACCAGTGCCGGGAGCCCCCGGGGTCGTTGACTTGTATTGGACCAGTCAACGAAGGGAATATTGCGGTTGAGGAAGGCGCCCTTCTGCACGGGCACCCGCACTACGGGTCGGCTCGGACGCCTAACCCGGCCTCGTCCAGGGAAGGTGGCGACGTCACAGCTACCCAATAGTGTGTGCGGAGACCCGAGCGAGGGAGGTTGGAGTGACAAGCGACGTAGTTGTCTGTTTCGACGGGATTGACGAACCAGTCGAGATGATGGCGACCGCCGTAACCGGGCGATGATGGAAGCGCGGGGCGCTGAGAAGTGGACGGTGTCCGGCGTCCGGGGTGCATCCGGGTATGAGCGCCCTAAGGTCAGGAAGAAGGCTGCCGCGCTACCAACAATCGGTCGTTCTCGTCGACTTCGACGCATGCCTCTGTGAAGCTCAAGCTCGACCTTCACGCGATCTACAACCGGGGCGACGACATCGACCGAGCACTGCGCTCCATCATCGACGAGGCCGTCGAAAAGAAGGCCCGTCTCGTCGAGATCATCCCCGGTAAGGGACGCGGGAAACTGAAGAAGCGAGTGCTGCGCTTCCTCGACCAGAAGGACCTCAAGACGCTTTACGACCGCGTCGAGAAGGACAGCGACAACTTCGGGAGGGTGTTCATCCATTTCCGGTGGAAGTAATGGTCCACCAGATTGCAAACGTGTGCTCGACGGTCTCGATGGACGACGCTATGCCTTTCTGCTTGGCGATCACGGGTACAGTGGTCGCACGCGAGATCGCCCATGACTGAGAAACAAAGCTGCCCGCGATGTGGTAGCAGCCAGGTTGACGAGTACACCCACTAAGAGTGTCCGCCCGGCTCAACCTCCGAGGATCACCGATACTTGGTGTGCGCCAGTTCCGCCTGCAACCACAAGTGGGTCGAGACGCTGCATGGAGATTGAAAGGGCAAGGCGCTCCTAATCGCAGGAAGGCAAGGCGTCGAGATTGTCGGTCTTCGCGTCGTCGGCCAACGAGCGGATCGTCTTCACTCCACAACATTTGAACCGTTCAACCGGGACCGACTGATGAGTTGTCGGATCGACGGTATGGAAGGTATCGGTCCCGGCTTTGATGGCTTTGCGGATCTTCTTCACCGACGTGACCCGTGCCTTGACACCCGGACGCACGACGCCTGCACTCGTGATGTGGTGGTGATCACCTCTCGGGACTCGGGCGACGCAACTGATTCGATAGTCGGCCATGACGGCGCCACCTCCGTTCCCGTAGAGGGCCAGCGTAGCCGCATAGGCCCGCTGAAAGACGTGGAGTGAAGGTTGCTTCTGCGTCCCCGGATTTACGACGGGGGACAGCACGGGCGTCGCTCGCACTCCTCCCGAAACGACCCCAGAGAACACTTGGTGGAAATCCCGCCACGCCATGGCGTTCAACTCGACAGCGGTAGCGAGGACGACTGTTGTCGCGTCTCCGGCTCACGCCGCCAAAGCCGTTAACCTGGTGATGGAGAGGACGACACCAGAGCGAAGGGCCAGATGCTGATCTCGACCATGAACGACCTGCCCGGCTACGAGGTCACTGAGGTCCTCGGCGAAGTGTTCGGGCTGACCGTTAGAAGCCGCAACGTGGGATCCCAGATCGGGGCATCGTTCAAAGCCCTGGCCGGCGGGGAGCTGAAAGGCATGACCAAGAACCTCGTGGCCAGTCGCCAGGAGGTGACAGAGCGCATGGTGCAGGAGGCCGCCGCCAAGGGAGCCGACGCCATCTTGGCCATGCGATTCGACACCTCCGAAATGGGGGGCAACTGGACCGAGATCTGCGCCTACGGCACGGCGGTGAAATGCCGTAAGTGTTAGGGCGACCGATGGAGGACGCCGTCGGCGATGCCACGCAAACCCCGGGCCGCTGCCCCACGCCGGTGTTACTCGGGTTGGCAGCCATATGGAGTGTCGGATTGATTGTGGGTGCTGTCGTCGTTCGTACCTCGACGTCTCAGACGGACACCGTCCAGAGCACCATCTCGGGGTCCGTCGTTACCCACCACGTCAGCGTCATGAGGTCTTTCGTCGACGTCGCCGGGGTGAGGGCTGTGGCCCTCGTCTCCTTGCCGCTGTTGGTGGTGGTCATGGTGGGCGCCCTCCTCGGCTGGCGACGCCGTGGGGGGCCAACGGTCGCTTCCTACGGTGCCTGGGGCCTGTCGGGTCTAATGGTCGCCTTCTCCGTCGTAGGAGCTCTCAGCATCGGTGTGTTCGTCCTGCCGGTCGGCGTGCTGCTGCTGATGGCCTGCGGTCGGTCCGTGGTGCCTGTCCTGCCACCGCCGAAAGCCCAGGCTTGAGCACCCGAAAGGGGTCGCGAATGGGCGGAACTATCGTGGTCCACGAAAGACAGCACGGCTTCGATATCGAAGTGTCGAGCGCCGGCCGCACCACGCGCCACGAGGTGACGGTGTCCGCCGGCTTCGCCGATCGCCTGGGCTTGGGCCATGTGCCTCCGGTCGAACTGGTGCGAGCTTCGTTCGAGTTCCTGCTCGAACGCGAGCCGGCCAGCTCCATCCTTTCGACCTTCGACCTCGAGGTCATCGCCCGCTACTTCCCCGAATACCCCGCCGTTATCGCTCGGCGCTTCGGAGGCGGTTGAGCCGATCCGCATCGTCCATGTCGTAGCCTCCCAGTGTGCCCGTCACCCCGGACCGACATGTGGCCCTCCAAGGCTGTTGCAACTTCCGCGATCTGGGCGGATATCGGACCACCGACGGCCGAGTGGTGCGCTGGCGAAAGGTGTTCCGGGCCGACGGCCTGTCGCATTTGACCGACGAGGACATGGAGGCGCTCGGGGCCTTGGGCATCCGCCACGTCATCGACCTGCGCACGATGCTCGAGGTCGAGATCCGCGGCCGCTTCGGCACGGACGGCGGACACCTCATCGAGTATCACCACCTTCCTCTTACCGACACGTTGCCCGGTGGCGAGCAAGCCCCAGACTGGGGCGACAGCGCCTTCGTGGCGCAGCGGTACTTGGCCATGCTCGACTCGGGGGCCCCGACACTGCGCGCCACCTTGGAGCTGCTCACCGAGCCGGGCGGCCTGCCGGCTGTGTTCCACTGCAGCGTCGGTAAGGACCGCACCGGTGTGCTGGCCGCAGTGATCCTCGGACTTCTCGGAGTGTCAGATGACGACATCGTGGCCGACTACGCACTGTCGGCCGGCCCGATGATGCAGGTCCTGGCTGGGCTCGAAGCCGAGTTCCCCGATTCGGCCGACATCGTGGCCCGGTTCGCTCCCGTGATCCTGTCGGTCGACGCCGCCTCCATGGCCGGTTTCCTGGCCGGTGTGCACGCCCGATTCGGGTCCTTCGAGGACCTGGCGTCCACCCTCGACGTGTCCGAAGCCGTGGACCGCCTGCGGCAGGGGCTGCTCGAATCCCCCTGAGTATCTCGTCGCCGCTGGCGGTGTGCGAGCATTGGGCACTCCCGGGTCGAGGTGAGGCGGCATGGGCATCGGAGGCGGCATGGCGAGGCGCACAGCACCGAGCGTGGCGGCGGCCGTCTCCCTGGCCGGACTGGCGTCGCTCGTGAGCGGCGGACCGGGATCGGCCACTACGACGGCTCGGCCGGCGACGATCACGGTGGCACCTTCCACCGTGCCCGGCCTCGGCGGCACGTCGAGCACATATCCGGGGTGGTCGTCGGGCAACTGGTCCGGCTACGCCCAGACTTCCTCCGCCCCCTACACGAGCGTCGGGGCGACCTGGACCGTGCCCACGGTGTCCCCGAGCGAGTCGGCCACCTACTCAGCCACGTGGGCCGGCATCGACGGGTTCGACCGGTCCAAGGCCACCAACGACTCATCAGCCGGTGACAGTAACTACCCGCTCATCCAGGCCGGCACCGAGCAGGATTCGCGCTACAACCTCACATCGTACGCGGCATGGTGGACCACATCGGGATTCCGTTACATCGAACAGCCGACCGGCGAGCCGGTCCGACCGGGTGATGTCATGGCCCTCACCATCTGCAAAGTGGGAATGGGCGGCTGCCAGCCGACCCCTGGCAGCACCTGCTCGTCGTCGTGTTGGGCGATATCCCTGCGCGACGTCAGCTTCCCGTGGACCTTCCGGCGAACGGTGAGCTACAGCGGCACCGGAGCTTCGGTGGAATGGATCATGGAGGCACCCGGTACCAACGGGTCGGTGTCCACTTTGGCCCGGTACTCGACTTTCGACTTCGACTCGGCCACGGCCAACGGGGCCAACCCGCGTTTCTCCACCATCGACCAGGGCCGCATGGTCCAATCCCAGGCGAGCCTGCTCGGGACCACGGCCACGGTGGTGTCCTCTCCGTCGTCGCCCGATACCGACACGAACGGTTTCGCCCTGGCCTACGGCGCCAAGGCGCCGGCCCCTCCGAAGTCCTGAGCGCTGCTCAGCGGGTGATGGCGTCGATGCGGGCCATGACGTCGTCGTCGAGCCGATCGACCACTTCCAGGGCTGTCATGTTCTCCCGTACCTGTTGCACCCGGCTGGCTCCCGTGATGACGGTCGAGACATGGGGGTTCTTCGTGCACCACGCCAGCGAGAGTTGCGCCAGGGTGCAGTCGAGCTCCACGGCCAGCGCCTTCAGGGACTTCACCTTGGCGTTGGATCGCTCGTCGGTGAGCATCGAACGCAGCCACTCGTAACCGGGAAGGCTGGCCCGGCTGCCCTCGGGCACGCCGTCGATGTACTTTCCGGTGAGAAGGCCGGACGACAGTGGGCTCCAGGTGGTGAGACCGAGCCCGATGTCGTCGTAGAGCCGGGTGAACTCCCGCTCCACCTTTTTGCGCCACAGAAGATTGTACTGAGGTTGCTCCATCACCGGCTTGTGGAGGTGGTGCCGGTCGGCGATGTCCCAGGCGGCCCTGATGTCGTCCGCCGCCCATTCCGACGTGCCCCAGTACAGCGCCTTGCCGGCACTGATCATGTCGGACATGGCCCACACCGTCTCCTCCACCGGCGTCTCGGGGTCGGGCCGGTGGCAGAACACCAGGTCGACGAAGTCGAGGCCGAAACGATCGAGCGAGCTGTCGATGGCCTGCATGAGGTACTTGCGGTTCAAGGTGTTGCGCATATTCACACCCTCGTGCAATCCCCAGTAGAGCTTGGTGGAGACGACATAGGTGTGCCGCGGCCACTTCAGAGCGGCGAAGGCCTCCCCCATGATGCGCTCGGACTCCCCGCCGGCGTAGGCCTCGGCGTTGTCGAAGAAGTTCACTCCGGCTTCCGCCGCCGCCGCGATGCAGTCAGCCGCCAGTTGCCCGTCGAGTTGCGGCCCGAAGGTGACCCAGGAGCCGAAGGAGAGGACGCTCACCTTGAGCCCCGATCTGCCCAGGCGCCGATATTCCATGTCCATGTCATCCTCCGCGTCGCTCGCCAACCGGGCCGAGCCTAACGGCGGTCCTTCGACCTCAGCCCCGGGATGCCGTTGACAGCCCCTTCACAGGGACGACACGCACCATGGAGCCATGGACGATGTCACTGAACCCATCGCGCCGACGCCCCCGCCAGCCACCGGGCCCGATCCGGTCACCTGGTCGCCGGGGGCCCAGGGGCCACCCCCTGGCTACGGGCCGCCTGGCTACGGGCCACCCCCTGGCTACGGGCCACCCCCTGGCTACGGGCCACCCCCTGGCTACGGGCCACCCCCTGGCTACGGGCCGCCCCCGGTTCGAGGGCACGGCTTTCGGGCTGCTCTGCACAACGCCACCGTGGCCTGGACGGTGGCCGCCCTGTTGGCCTTGGCCGTGGTCGGTCTGTCGGTTGCCTTGGGGACCCGCCACGGCGGGGCCCTCCGCATGCCTGCTCCCTTCGGGGCGGGCCCTCGCCTTCCTGGACCCGCCGCCGGAGGCTTCGGTGCGGGCGGATTCAGAGGGAACCTCGCCACCGCCGGCACCGTGACATCGGTGGGAAGTGGCACCTTCACCGTCACCGACCGGTCCGGGCAGGTGGTCACCGTGGACGAGCAGCCCTCCACGATCTACTCCAGCGGGGGCAACTCAGCTTCGTCCAGCGCGGTAGTGAGCGGCGCCCGCGTGTTCGTGCAGGGCATTCGGAATGGCTCCACCGTCACGGCCACCCGCGTGGTGGTGCTGAACGGGTCGGGATTCGGCGGAGGGTTCGGCTAGGGACGGCCGGCGCCGAGCAGCCCGTTGGCCCAGATGGCCTGGACCCGCACCGTCTGGCCGCTACTCGGGGCGTGCACTACGTCCCCGTTGCCGATGTAGATGGCCACGTGCTCGGCATAGCCGTTCGATCCCCAGAACACGAGGTCGCCCGGCTGCATGTCGGCCAGGGACACCCAGGCCACCGAGTGGTACTGATCGTCGGCGGTGCGCGGGATCCCCACACCGGCCTGGCGCCATGACCACTGGGTGAGCCCTGAGCAGTCGAATCCCTGGCCCGGCGACTCACCGCCCCACTCGTATGGGACACCGATCTGGCTCTCGGCCGCCCGTACCGCCGTGTTGGCCCCACCGGCCGCCGGGACGTTGCCGTAGCTCTGGGCCGCCCCCACCCGGGCCAGATAGGCCTGGTAGGCGGCCGCCTCAGCGGCGGCACGCTGCTGCGCCGCCAACGATGCGATCCGGCCGTTGAGCGACCGCAGGGCGCCCTGCTGAGAGGCCATGGTGGCTTCCGCCGACCGGCGCGACGCCGCCACCTCGTCCAAGGCGGCCTGGGCCTGGGTCTCGGTCGACTGGAGCTGGGCCTGCTGCTGGGCCAGGTGGGCCTGAGCCAGATTGAGGCCGTCGACGGCGTTGGTGAGGCTGCCGGTGGCCAGGGTCTTGTACTCGTTGGTGACAGCCGCCTGCTCACCGCCGGCCCCGAAGATCGAGGACAGTCCGGAGTCGCTGCTGCCGGCCATGTAGGCGTCGAGGGCCTGCTGGCGAAGGTTGGCCTGGTCGGCGGCCACCTCGGCCTGGTCCTGGCTGATGGCGGCCTGGTCCTGGCTGATCTGTCCCAGCAGTCCGCTGACGCGAGCCTGGGCTGCCTCGTACTGCTGCGACAGGGCGTCCAGGCGGGCGCCGTCGCTCTGCAGCTCAGCGTTGACCTGAGCCGCTTGGGAGCGGGCAGTGGCCAGCGGATCCGCCCCCACCCGCGTTGGCGGGCCGAGAACGCAAGCGACCACTGTGACGACAGATCCGGCAACGCCCGCCGCTCGCAACCACGGCTTCCGCCTGCCCGACCGTGCCGTCGAGGAGATCTCGACGTCAGTCACAATAGGGATCATGCTTAGCAAGCCCTTAGAAGCGGTGGCAAGCCAGGTCGGTGGCTTGTACAACGAAAGGGCCTGCCTACCTGGGGTTCGCCACGCAGAGCGCGCAGCGAGAAATCCGATTCTTCCGTCCCCCGCCGGCCCTAGGCGAACACCTCGCCGCCGTTGACGTCGAGCGCCTGGCCGGTGATGGCCGAGGCCAGGTCCGAAGCCAGGAACACTACGGCGCCGGCCACTTCGCCGTCGGTGGGGACGGTGCCGAGCGGGATGTCCTTGGTGATATCGGCCACGATGTTCTCGGGCGGTACTTGGCGTTGCTCGGCCATCATCTTCACGTAGCCCTCCACCTGGGGTCCCCACATCCAACCGGGCAACACCGAGTTGACCCGGATGCGGAACCGACCAAGTTCCTTGGCCAGGACGCGCGCCGCGGTGAGGAGACCTCCTTTGGCCACGGCGTAGCCCCCTTGTTGAGCAAGCGGCTTTCGTATGACCATCGAGTTCACGAAGACGATGGACCCGCCGTGCTCGGTCATGGCCGGCACCATTGCTTTGGTCACCTGCAGCGGACCGAACAGGTTGATCTCCGTGAGACGCCGCCACTCATCGAGCTCGACGCGACGGAACGTCTTGAACACGTCTTCGACATAGGCGTTGTTCACCAAGGCGTCGACTCGGCCGAAGACGTCGACGGTCCGAGCCGCCAACTCTTCGCACTGGCCGGCGTCGGTCATGTCGGTCGGTACGACCAGAGCCCGTCGCCCGAGCGCCTCCACCTCGTCGGCCACCTGGCGCAGCACGTCTGGTCGCCGCGCCGCCAGGACCACGTCGGCGCCGTGGCGGGCGGCCAACAGCGCCACCTGTCGCCCGAGGCCGGGCCCGGCGCCTGACACCACACAGACCCGGCCTTCGAGCAGCATCGTTCTCCTCCGAGCGATAGCCGCCGGTGGTGGCCGGCGGATCGCCCGGACCCTACCGGCCCCTATGTGGTGATGCCCACAGGGCGGCCGACCGATTCGGCCAAGGCTCCGGCCCCGGCTCGCAGCCTCTGGAGCTCGGCCCGCACCACTTGCTCGTGCTCCTCGAAGTCGCGCCGTGCCGCTCGGGGGCTCCAGCGTCCCCGCATGGTGAAGACGAGGGCCAAGAAGACGAGCTGGCCCCCGATGCACACCCACCACCAGCGTTGCCACTGCGACGGGGAAGCCTTTTGTGCCGGAACGAGGCGCTCTTCGGCCTGCAGCAGGGTGGCGAGTTGGGGTGAGTTCTTGGCCACCCCAGCCAGCTGGGCAGCCGATACGGGCTGGCCGACTTGGACTCCGGCGGCCAGTGGCTCAAAGGCCAGGAGACCCAGTGCCTGGCGTTGTAGCGCCGGCGACAGCGTGCCGAAGGCGGAGAGGAGATTGTGCGAGCTGTCGTAGGCCACGGTGAGGTTGGCCAACGCCACACCCGGCGGGCCGATGGCCCGGAGCCCGGCCAGCACGGGGGCCGGCGCCGGAGCGGGGACCGGGGCCCCGGCGGTGGCCGGAGGTGCATACGGGCGGGCCGCCTCGATCGCTTGCAGGGCGGTGGCCGACGCCTGGTTGTCTACCAAGGTCGTGGACGTGGTGATCACGCGAGGGAGCACCACGAAGGAGAGGGCCACCGCGATGCGAAGTATCCATCCCCATACAGCGAGCCCGGTGGCGGCCAGGGCCGGGTTGTGCGCTTCCACCCGCTCGGTATAGGCCGCCATCCACGGTGTGTAGGCGCAGCCGATGGCCACGCCCAGGAGGACGACGATCCCGACGTTGGCGTCGTAGGACGCATGCGGATGACCGGCCTGCATCTCGAGTAGCACGGTCATGACGACGGCACCGGCGGCGCCCAGAACCATGAAGGGCTTTCGCACCCGCAATCTGTCCGACAACACCCCGATGCCGACCAGGGTGGCGGCGTCGAAGGCCCAGTACCAGGTGTTGATGCCATTGGCCTGCGCCGTAGAGCGGTTGAAGACGACCACCCAGTAGAGCGTGAGCACACTCACCGACGCGTAGTAGATGAGCAGGAAGAGCGAGATGCCGACCGACGATGCGATGAGGTCGAGCTTGAGCATGGACCGCAGCGGGTGAGAGGTGGCGGCGGCGACGTCGATGCCTCGCGCTCTGGCCTCCACCAGAGCTCGCTCGTGTTCGGAGACCATGAGTTGGTCCCGCAAGCCTGGGGCGAGCTCTCGGAGGCCGAAGAAGGCGATCAGCACCACCGCCAGGCAGACGAAGCCTGAGATCACGAATTGGTCCTGCCACGGATGTAGATGGGGGAGCGTGCGGGTGGCGACCTCGCTGGCGGCCAGGCTGCCGATGGTCGGCCCCAGGGCCCAGAACCCCATGGCCGAGGCGCGGCCCATCTGGGGAGAGAAATCGCGAATCAGCGCCGGAGTCGACACGAGGATGACGCCTTCCACGAAGCCGATGACGCAGTAGGCCACCGAGAAGGCGAACTTCGTGTGGACATGGGGGACGGCCAACAGTTGCACCAGTCCCACGGCCAGGGTGCCGTAGATCGTGAGGTTGGCCCGGCCTACGCGGTCGGAAAGACCCCCGATGAAGGCCGAGAAGGCACCGATGGCGTTCGAGATCACCAGCAGGTAGAGGAAGTAACGGAACGACATGTGCAGCGAGGGCAGCAGCAGAGGCGTGACGGCGCCCTCCACGTAGTACAGGTAGTAGAGGACGATCGTGGTGAGGACCACGATGCCCAGGTAGAAGAACCGCCGCCCCCGATCGGGGTAATGGGCGAGTTGCCGGCGGCCGAAGGCCAGCCCCCAGCTTCGCTCGTCGGCCGCTGCTGGTCCCAGCGTGGACAGCGTCATGTCATGACCCCCCGGGCCGCATCGGACTGCGGCCCATCCCCGATCGTGACCGGGGCCGGGGCCGGGGCACCAGAGTCGTCCTCCCCTAGATTCCCCGCGTCTCGGCCGCTGCGTGCCCCTCGCCCCCGTCCTGGGGGGCTTTTGGGCCTCGGACCCTTGTATTGGCCCCCCGATGAGCAGATATTGGTAGGCACCGGCACACCGAGAGCCCGGGGGGGCCTCTGCCATGACCCTCGACCCGATCGAGCCTGACGACACCAGCGCGTTCGACGATGACCTCGACGCCATGGCGGCCCGCGGCCCCGCCTCCCACGGCCGCATCCTCGAGATGTCGAGGGAGCTCCCCGCCGTGGCCAACAAAGGGGACCACGCCCGGCTGAGTCGTGAGGCTTCAGCTCTCCTCGAGGCGTTCGTGCGCCACGCTGAGGAAGAGCGTCATCTCGTGCTGCGCCTGCCCCCCTTCACCGCCCGGTTGGTCGAGCACGGCCAGCAGCGGGTGGTGGACCGGCTCGTGTCGCTCGTGCTCGAAGCCGACCTGGCTGAGGCGCCGTGCCGGTGTTCGGCTCTGGCCGATGAGGTGGCTTCGCTCATCGAGGTGCAGATCGTGTCGGAGGAGTGGGACCAGTCAGATCGCTGACTCGCACCGGCCTCGAGCGCCCAGTGGCCAGCACCGAGCCGATCAGGATCAGCGGGAAGCCGATGGCGATGCCCACGGTGAACGGTTCTCCGAGCAGCACGACCCCGAGGGCCACGGCCACGGCCGGGTTCAGATAGGTGATGACCACCGATCGGGACGGGCCGATCTCGGCGATCAGCTCGAAGAAGAGCACGAAGGCCAAAGCCGTGCACACGAGGGCTAGCGCCGCCACCGAAGCCACCACTTCGACCGAGACGTGCGACGGCAGGTGGGTGAGCGCCACCGGGGTATAGGCCAGCGCGCTGAGGGCCAGTGAGACGCTTATGACCCCGAGCCCGGGGAGGTCGGACAGCTTGCGGCTGATCACCAATGGGCCACACGCATAGCCCACCACGGTGACGGCCACCTCGGCCACCGCCACCAGGCTGCCGCCGCGTAGGTCGACGCCCACCAGGGCTCCCACCCCGGCGAACCCGACCAGCAGGCCGAACAGACGACGACGGTCCAGATGGGCGCTCCCGGTGAAGAGGGGATAGAGCACGGCGGCCACGAGCGGGGTGCCGGCCACCAGGAGCCCGGCAGTGGAGCTCGACAGTCGCTGCTCGGCACGCGACAGCAGGAGCCACGGCAGGCCCAGCTCGATCACCGTGTAGGCCACCACCCAGCGCCAGGCGGCCAGGAGCGGGCCGAGCTGGCGGCGATGGGCGGCGATGGGCAACAGCAACATGGCCGCCGGGGCGGTGCGCAGGAAGACGAGGGTCGGGGGGTCGAGCTCCCGGACGGCCACCCGGATAAGGAGGTAGGGGAGCCCCCAGATGACGCACATGGCCGCGAACAGCATCGCTCCCCGACGAGACATCGCTCCCCATCATGCCCAGCGCCGAGGGTGGCCACATCGGCCCGCTCCTCGTGGTGCGAGATCAGTGCTGCATGCTCTCCGAGTGCGAGCTCACAGGCACGGACAGTTTTGCTGGGTCGTAGGCCACCATGTAGCCGTTCTTGCCCGATTCCTTGGCCCTGTACATGGCCAGGTCGGCGTCGCGCAGCAGTGTCTCGGCGTCGTTTCGACCACTGTGGCTGAAGGCAATTCCGACGCTGACGCTCCCCCTGACCCGTCGCTCGTTCAAGACCACGGGCGTGGAGACGACCTCCACGATCCGCGAGGCGATGCTGATCACCCCACTGGTGTCGTCCAAGTCCTCCATGAGGATGGCGAACTCGTCACCACCCATGCGGGCCACGGTGTCCTCGGTCCGGACGATCCCGAGTAGCCGGTTGGCCACGTGGACCAGCAAAGCGTCGCCGATTTCGTGGCCCTCGCTGTCGTTCACCGGCTTGAGGCCGTCGAGGTCGAGGTAGAGCACCGCCATCGTGCTCGACTGCCGCTTGGCCCGGGCCAGGGCCTGGGCGAGGCGGTGCTGGAACAGCTCCCTGTTGGCCAGGGCCGTCAGGCCGTCGTGGTAGGCCTGGTGGGCCAGCTGCTCCTGGAACCGGCGACGAACTATCTCTTGCTTGTAGCCGAGCACCAAGATGATGGCCGAGGCCATGGCCAACACTGCGATGATGCCCAACTCGATGCGCAGGTGCCCGCTGCGAATGGGGCCGAAGAACTCGCTCGAGCTCTGGACGGTGAGGCCTCCCCAGCCGCCGATGCCGAACGGGGCATAGGCCGAAGCCGTGCCCGACTTGGCATCCTGGACGAATCCCGACCGGTCTTTGCCCAGAGCGGCGAGCGCCTGCGGCTGGGCCAGGTGCGTGCCGATGGCTGCCGATCTGGTGGCGGCGACCACTGTGCCGGTGGAGTCAACGACGTAGACCTGTCCGGTGCGAGCGAAGTGGAGCTGCTCGACGTAGGTCTCGAGTGCTGAGCGGTCGAGGCGAACGTACCCGATGAACAGGGCCTTGTTCTGGCCGGCCACCGTCACCGGCACGGCCATGGCCACCACGTCCACGCCGCCTACCTTCATGACCGACGACGTGTTGGGTCGTCCGGCGAGCAGAGCGCTGACCATCGGCCGGTAGCCCGGGTCGGTCGAGGGGGGCAGTCCGGGTCCTGCGGCGTAGGACGTCAGCGGTTGCCCGCTCAAGGTCACCAGGGCGGCGCCGTAATTGAGCAGCACGGCGTGGGTGACGAACGACTGCAGACGGGCCTGGTCGGCCAGGTCGTTGGGGGTCAGGGCCCACGTGCCGGTGGAGGCGTAGTCGAGTCCCTCCTTCAGGCTGAACAGCACGTACTGCTTGCCGAGCGAGGCCAGGGTGCTCTGCAGAGTCTCGCGGTCGGCCCGCAGGACCGCCTCGGCCTGGGCATTGGCATGGTTGCTGAGCGCGATCCCGAGACCGCCCGTGGCGAAGACGAGGGCGATGCTCAGGCACAAGGGCACCATCTGGCGCATCCTTTTCACACCCGCGGTATCGGATGGGGGAGGAGCCGACCTTTATGGCCGACCGAGTAACTCGGGGTTCCGCCCCCAGCGTTGTCGACGCGTTGTCCACACGGTTCGGCCCATATGGAACCTTTCGGGTCGCTCGGGCGTCATCCAGAGTGTGGGAATAGTGAGCTCCAGCCCTTCGAAGCCACAGGCCGCCCGGGGATCCGGCATCGACGAGCTGTACCGGGCCCGGCGTGATCCCATGATCCGGTTGGCCAGGCTGATCACTGGGTCCACGGTCCTGGCCGAGGAGATCGTCCAGGAGGCCTTCTTGGCTGTCTTCCGACTACGACAGTGGCCTGACAATCCCGAGGCGTACCTGCGCACGACGGTCACCAACCTGTGCCGAAGCCATCTGAGGCGGTTGCGGGTGGAGCGTGCTGCGGCTGTGACCGAGGACCTCCACGTCTGGAACCCCGACATCGACGAGACGTGGCAGGCGCTGGGCCGACTGCCGCTGCGTCACCGGGGTGTGCTGGTGCTGCGCTTCTACGAGGACATGTCGGAATCCGAGATCGCCGCGGTCCTCGGATGCCGGTTGGGCACCGTGAAGTCCAGGCTCCATCGGGGCCTGGAGAAGCTGAGAGGCGAGCTGTCATGAACAACGACGCCACCGAGGATCGGCTGCGGCGCACGCTGCGGGCCATCGCCGACCAGCCGGTGCCGGCCGGCCCCCCGACATTCGAGCCGCGCCATGCCAGGGCACCACGAGTCTCACCGCTGCGCGTGGCCGTGGTCGTCGCCGTGGCCACTGCCGTGGTGGCGTTGGCCCTGGCCTACGGCCCCCATGGCGCGCCCGGGTCCCCATCGGGGCGGCGCGTCGTCCCCGTGACATCACCCCAGCCGGCCACGGTGCCGGGCGCCGTGGCCGTGCCGGCCACTTCCGCCACTGCCATCTCCGGCTTCCTGGCCCAGTCGGTGAGCTTCGTGTCGGACAGCGCCGGCTTCGTGCTCGGCCTGGCGCCATGCCCGGCGGGGACATGCGTGGCTCTGCGCCGCACGACCGACCGAGGCGCCACCTGGTCCATCGTCCCTCCGCCTCCCACCACCCTCGGGACCACCGATTCCACCACGTCGCCGGCGGCGGTCAGCCAGGTGCGTTTCGCCGACGAGGCCGACGGGTGGGCGTACGGGCCGGGCTTGTGGGCCACCCACGACGGCGGCACCCGGTGGTCGTCGGTCGACCTGGGTGGCCCGGTGGTGTCCATGGCCAGCTCAGCCGGGCAGGCCTACGCCCTGGTGCAGTGCTTGTCGTACCCGACGTGCACGTCGCCGGGCCATCTCTACCGAAGTCCGGTGCACGGTGGGAGCTGGACCCAGGTGGCTGGCGTCTCCGGCGCATACGGCCAGGGGAGTGCCACCGTGGTGGCCGTAGGCCCGGCCGTCTTCGTGGCCGATGGTCGCCAACCCCAGCCGACGCTCATTGCCTCGGCTGACGGCGTGCACTTCAGCTCGCTCACCAGTCCGTGCGGCGGCTCGAGCAGCGCCGGCCCGTCGTTCCTGGTCGGCGTGGCCGCCAGCAGCCCCACCGAGGTGGCCGTGGCCTGCACGGGGAGCTCGGGTGCCGGGAGCTCGGCCAAGTCCGTCTACCTGTCACACGACGGGGGCCGGAGCTTCGATGCCACGGCGCCGGCTCCCTTGGGCGGCGACGAGTCGGGCCTGTCCATGCCGAGCGCCACCACCGTGTTGCTGGGGGCCAATTCCGGAGCGACCTGGATCTACCGCATCGCTTCGCCCGACACGGCGTGGACCACACCCCTGACCTTCACCGACGGTGGGATCCGCGACAGCGACATGGCCTTCGTCGACGCCGACTACGGCGCCATGGTCCACGGCGCCGCCAGCCTCGTGTTGTCGATCATCGAAGCCGGCAACACCATGGCCGGCTTCGGGCAGCTGTTTCTCACCGCGGACGGGGGCCTGCACTGGCAACCGTGTCCCATACGGAGCTGAGGCCCGTCCTGGCCCGGCGCCGGTGGGTTGCGCCGTTTATGGCTTGGTCGTCCCCGTTTCGCCGGCCGGACAGGCCCCGTAGGGATCGATGGGCGCGCTCGACTGGTGGGTGAGCACCCAGCTGTTGCTGGCCTCGTTCATGTAGGCCTGCGGGCACGGGTCGGTGATCACGATGATCTTCTCGTTCGGGCAGACGTTTGCGTAGTCGACGCACGTCATTGCCTCGCGCCCGAGTGAGTACCCCGGGCACTCGAAGGTGAACTCGGGTGCGGCGTGTGCAGCCAGGTACGACAGTGCCGGGCCGCATCCGTAGCCGGCCGGGGCGGACGAGGCGACCGATGCCGAAGTGGCCGTGCCGCTGGTCGCGCTCGCGGCCGTTGTCGCCGGCGTCGTCGGTGCCACCGTGGCCGGCACGCCGGCCGATGGTGCGGGAAGCAGCGACGACAGCCCGAAAGGGTCGGTGGTTGACGTGCCGCTCGACGCTGCCGCCGGGCTCTGCGCCGTGACGAGCATCAATGCCACCGGTGCGGTAGCGCACACGACGGCGGCCGCCATGGCGGTGATGGCGTGGCGCGCTTTGGTGTGTCCTGTACCACGGCCTGCAACGTTTGCAGTGGACAACACGGGCTCCCCGAATCGGCCCACCTGGCTTCCCAGATGGCTTTTCGAGGGAACGAGATCTGGCACCCGACCTTGCGCGCCGGGCTCGCCGCCATGGGCAGTCCATGATCAGCGTCAGGGATCGCCGGCTACTCCGAATGAGGCCGTCGCCTCGTCGATACGTAGGTACATCGGGCTGTACCGACGCGTCGAGCGCTGCACAGAATTTGTCGTGGGCACCGGCATTGCCTATCGGGAGGAGGTTCAGTGCGAGCGGTAGACGTCAGTACGGTGGTCGACGCGCAGGACACTGACGACCTTGGCATCGTCGTCGATTCCGTAAACGACCCGGTACGGACCCCGTCGGGCTGCCCAGAGTCCGGCGAGCTCGCGTTGCAGAGGATGACCCACTGAGCGAGGCGACTCAACTAGCGCGCCGGTCACGAACTCCACCACTGCCGCCGCGGCCTTTTCCGGTAGGCGAGTCAGCCCACGCTCGGCATTTGGTGCCATCACTAGCCGATAGACCGGTGCGCTCACCTTCCCAGGTACTTCGAGCGCAGCTCCTCGGCACTGACGACTCGACCCTTCGCTATCTCCTCTTTCGCCTTCCGGATCTCCTTGAGAGCCTTGGGATCTGAGAGCAGTTCCAGAGTGTCTTCCAGGGCCTCAAGGTCGGCAGCGCTCATGATGACTGCGGCTGCTCGACCGTTGCGCGTGAGGACAACCCGGTCATGCTCGTGTTCCACGCGGTCCACGATCTCGGACAGGTGGGCCTTGATCTCAGCGAGCGGCAACGTCTCTGTCATGACTATGATTGTAGTCACCACTGCTGCCTGCGAACCGTCCGACCCGCATCGCGCGGTTAGCCGGACAACAGGTTGACTAGGAACTTCGTGGTCGGGGTGGCCGGATTTGAACCGGCGGCCTCCACGTCCCGAACGTGGCTTTGGCGGATTTCGACGGACTTTGGCGGACGGAATTCGCAGGTGAGGGCGTGGTCCCCACTCGGCCGGACCGGGGTGAACGGCGGCGTCAGCGCGATGAACGCGCGATGGGGGTCTTCAGGGAGTGCCGGCGATGCCGAAGGAGGCGACTGCCTCATCGAGGCGTATGTACATGCGCCGGCCTTTCCCTTCCTCGCCATCGCCGGGAATATCTCGAAAGCCGAAGGCGGCATAGAACGACCGAGCCCGATCATCTATCGGATCGACGGCGATGAAGCGGGCCGCGGCGTGCTCCCCGGCCGCCGCCGCCTGGACGACGGCGTCGACGAGCAGGTTCCGGCCGAGCCCCGAACCTTGATGGTCAACCGAGATGGCGAGCCGGGCCACCAGCACCATGCCGATGTCGAACGTATCCGGAAGACCCCTTGCGAAGCGCCGCGGGAGCTCATCCCTTGAGACACCGCCCATGGTCAGGGAGTAGTAACCGATGACCTGGGCGCCATCGATCAAGACGAACGAGCGAGACAGGTTCCGGCGCTGATTCTCGAGCGCGTGGACCCTGAGCCAGACATCAAGGGCTTCCACCCCACATCTGAAGCTCGTGAGGTCGTGGCTCTCGTCGAGCCGCTCGACGTACATCTAGTCGACGTGCTTGAGCGGTTTGGCCTTACGGATCTGGGCCACGAGCGCTGGCACGGGTTGGGCCGGCGCATCGAGTGCGGCGAGGAATTTCTCGTAAGCAGCGGAGTTGAGGCGGACAGTGTGATGGGTGGCCACGATCACCTCGGCGTCGGCCACGGCGCGATTCAAGAGGAATTCTGAAACGGAGACACCGCAGAGCCCCGCCGCCTCCGCGATCAGATCGTCGTCGTGTGAGGAGAGCCGCAGCTCCCGGCGCCGGTCCTTGGCCATGACGGCCGCACCTCCTTGTACGGACAAATGTACGGGCAACTGGGGCGCAGGTCAACTGGGGGTTTGGCCGGGGCGATGCTTCGGATCGAGCCTCTTCCGTAGGCTGATCGCCGTGAGCGAGCTGCCCAGGGTCGTCGAAGTCGAGCACCTCGGAAATCTCAGCCTCCGCCTGACCTTCTCCGACGGCCTCGTCAGGGAATTGGACTTCGGTGCGATGACGCTCGACATCTACGCCGAGGCGCTCGAGACGTCCGAACGTCGTGCCTCCGAGGCACTGGCGGCCCGACTGGCTGACCAGGAAATTTTTGGTCGGGGTGGCCGGATTTGAACCGGCGGCCTCCACGTCCCGAACGTGGCGCGCTAACCAAGCTGCGCTACACCCCGCTGCCCCCCGTCGCCGGCGAGCGAAGCACCGATGGTAGTGCCTTCAGCCCCGTTCGCCCCCCGCTCAGAGAACCGACGCTCAGGCCGCGTAGTTCCTGAGCAGGCGCAACACCAGCGGTCCGTGCGGCCCTTCGGCCACCAGCCGGCTGTCCTTCGGTGCCAGGCGCCGGGCCCCCACCCGGGCGAAGTCACCGGCTGGGCCGCTGATGAGCGTGTCGGCCCCGGCCGGGCCCATGACCCACCGGTCCCCGTCCGGCCCGGTCAACTCGCAGCGCACCTCGTGGCGCTCCTCGCCCGCCAGGTCGAAGGCATATGCGAGCGTCCGGTGCCCCAACCAGGCGATGTGCTGCAGGCGGTCGGTGTCGGGGAAGTCGAGGTGCAGCGGCCCGGTGATGTCCAGGCCGTGGGCCCAGTGCTCGGCCAGGCGGGTGGTGGCCAAGGTGCGGGGCCGAAGCGGTGTGGCCGCCCACGACAACGCCACGTCGGGATCGGCGCTCCGCAGCGCTGCCAGAGCCAGGTGCCGCCCCTTCTCCCAGCGTTCGAGCACGGCCACCGGCTCGGCCCGCTCCTGGCGGACGAGCTGCTCCATGGCTTCGTCAACCGACGTGGCGTCGTCGCCGAACGCACCGGCACCGGCGCCGGCCGACACACTCGCCACCACCAGTTCCTCGCTCTGGGCCAGATGCAGCACCACGTCGGCCACACTCCACCCTGGTGCCCCCGAGGCCATGGCCCAGGAGTCGGCGTCGAGCCCCGACAGCAACGCCGACAAGCGGTCCTGCTCTGCTCGAAGGTCGTCGAAGACGTCGCCCATCCTGGTTCAGGTCGCCGCTCCGGGCTCGGTGCCGGCCACCGCCACCACCTTGGCCACGCGCCGGCGGTCCATCTCGGCCACGCGCAGCTCCCACCCGTCGGTCTCCAGCCGCTCGCCCACCTCGGGGATGTGGCCGAAGCGGTCGAAGAGGAATCCCCCCAAGGTCACGTACTCGCCGTCGGGCAGGGCCAGGCCCAGGGCATCGCGCAGGTCGTCCAAGCTGATGCCCCCGTCCACCAACCACCGGGTGCGGTCCACCCGGATGATGTCGGGCTCCTCGGTCCCGTCGGTCTCGTCGCGCAGGTCGCCCACCAGCGCCGAGAGGAGGTCCTTGACGGTGAGCACGCCGGCCACACCGCCGTACTCGTCCACCACTACGGCGAAGGCCCGGCGATCCCGGCGCATGTCGGCCAGCACGTCCAGCACCAGCCGGGACTCGGGCACGAGCAACGGCTGGCGCAGGCGCCTCGATATCTCGAGGGGCGACGGTCTATCGCTGTCGGGCGGGCCTCCGTTGGCGCCGATCTCCCACCCGGCTCGGAACAGATCGTTGACGAATAACACGCCCACCAAGTGATCGAGGTCGTCGTCGTAGACGGGGAAGCAGCTGTGGCCAGACTCACGCACGGCCCGGGCGATGTCCTCGGCCCGCACCGGGATGGCCAGGCCCACCACGTCGACGCGCGGCGTCATCACCTCGCGCACGTTGGTGTCGCGCAGGTCGGCCAAGGCGGCGAGGATGATCTGCTCCTGGTCCTCGCCGGTGTTCTCGGCACCCGGCGAGGACCCGCGATGTGGAGGGCGGTCCTCGGCGCTGCGACGTCGGCGGAACACGGCCGGGGCCGTGGTCAGCTGCCCGCAGCCGGGGCGCCGGCCAGCGGCATGGGTTGAAACGAGTCGTCGTGGTAGGTGTCGCCGGCCAGCAGGGCGGTGGCGGCGCGGCGCAGGCGCATGGGGTCGAGTGGCTTCACGATCCAGCCCTCGGCCCCCGAGCGCTTGGCCATGAACACATCGGGGCGACGGTCGAGCAGCATCAGCACCGGCACGTGCGGCAGGTTGCCGTAGGACTCCTCGAGTCGCAGGTCCAGGCACACTGCCATGCCCCCCATGTTGCCCATCTGCAGGTCCACCACCACCAGGTCGGGGTGGTGCTCGTCCACCGCCGGGCGCACGCCATGGCCCGAGTGGATCTCGATGATGGTGATGTCGGCCTCGCCCATCACGGCCACCACCTCGGCCCGCACCGATGGCGCGTCGCTGGCCACGACGATGGTTCGCACCGGCTCAGGCTAACCCGGGGTCGCCGGCGCCCACCAACGGTCCATCGCCCGGCCCACCGCCCGACGCACGTCGCGGCGCCGAAGCGGCCGTCGAGAAGATGTGGTCGGCCACCAACCCGAGCCCGTCCAAGTCGTGGACGTCCACGTCGAGCAGCGGCACCCGGGCCACCGGCGCCGGGGCCAGCGCCGAAGCCAGCTCGGCGAACGCCGACTCCTCCCGCACGTTCACGGCCCGGTATCCCCGCAGGTTGTCCACCAGAGCGGCCAAGTCCGTGCCCGGAGCCACGTCGGGCAGCTCCGACGCCGCGCCGAAGGCCGGGTGGACCCGGTTGACCACCAGCCCCTCCACGGCCAGGCCCGACTCGTTGAGCTTGTCGGCGAACCAACCGGCTTCCTCCACCGTGTCGCGCCTAGGGGAGGTCACCAGGACGAAGGCGGTGGTGGTGCGGGCCAGCAGCTTGCGCATGTGCTCGGCGCGCAGGCGGAAGCCCTCCTCCATCCCCTCGAAGGCTTGGAAGAAGGTCATGGCGTCTTGGACGATCTCGGCTCCGGCCACCTTCGAAATGGTGCGCAGCAGGGCCTGGGTGGCCACCGACACAGCCCTTAGGTAGGCGCGGGTGGGCATGAGAAGCAGTTGGAAGAGCCGGTGGCCCAAAAAGCGCGTGAGTCGCCGTGGGGCGTCCAAGAAGTCGAGGGCGTTGCGGGTGGGTGGCGTGTCCACCACCACCAGGTCGAACTGTCCGCCTTCGGCCAGCTCGTAGAGCTTCTCCATGGCCATGTACTCCTGGGTGCCCGAAAGCGCCCCGGTGAGGTTGCGGTAGATGCGGTTGGCCAGGATGCCCTCGGCTTGCTCCGGCGACGGTGCGTAACGACGGATCAGGTCGTCGAAGGTCCCTTTGGGATCGAGCATGAGGGCCCACAGCTCTCCGGGCCACGGTCCGTCGATCTGGTGCGGGGAGTTGGTGAGTGCTTCGAGGCCCAGGGCGTCGGCCAGGCGCTTGGCCGGGTCGATGGTGACCACGCACACCCGCCGTCCCCGGCGGGCGCCCTCCAAGGCGAAGGCGGCCGACACCGTGGTCTTGCCCACGCCACCGGACCCGCAGCACACCACGATGGTCCGCTCGGCCACCAGGTGGATGAGGTTGCTACTCACCGGCCGCCCCTCGGCTGCGGCGCCCGGTGGCCAACCGCCTGGCGTCGTCGTCGAGCGCCTCGATGCCGGCGGCCAGGTCACTGGCCAGCACTTCGAGTTGGTCGGGGCCGATGTCGGCCGAGAACAGGAATGGAGCCCGCAGCTGCGGCAGCGGAAGCTCCTCGGCCAGGCGCGCCAGCTGCTCTTCTTGGAGCCGCCAGCGCCGAGAACGAAAGGTGGCCGCTTCTGCCAGCGCATCGGCCAGGCCCGGTTCCAAGGTGATCCCCATGCCGGCGGCCACCGAGGTCGGGTCGAGCTCCAAGGCAGGCTCTTCGGCCAGACAGGCATTGACCACCACCGGGCCCAAAGTGATGCCGATGCGGTCTTCGAGGGCGTAGGCCGCTTCCACCACTTCGTTGATCGGCATTTCCTCGGGCATGGTGACGAGCGCCACCTGGCACCGGGTCGGGTCGGCCAGCAGCTCCACCACGTCGGCGGCCTGGGCGCGCACCGGGCCAGTGCGCGCCGCGTCGAGCAGTCCCTGGGCCGAGGACAGAAAGGTCATGGCGTGGCCGGTGGCCGGGGCGTCCACGAGGATCAGCTCCGCTGCCTGCTCGCGCTCGAGCGCCTTCACCTTGCCGAGCACCAGGATGTCGCGAATGCCGGGGATGGCCGTCGACACCACGTCGAGGGCGCCCGAGGACACCAGGCGCTTGGAGATCCTCTTCATCCCGTGGTCGGCCAGGTACTCGAGCAGGGCGTCGTCGGGCGTGATGCGCCGGGCGCGCACCGACCCTTCGCCACCGGTGCGTGCGTCGGGCCCGCTCAGCAGTGTCTCCTCGTAGTCGAGCTCGACGGCGCTCCCGAAAGCGGCTGGGACCCCGGGCTTGCCCTCGAGTTCCACCACCAGCACCGACAGCCCGGCTTGTGCCGCCATTCGAGCCAGGGCGGCGGTGACGGTGGTCTTCCCCACGCCTCCCTTGCCGGCGACCACGAGGACCCGGCTCTGCCGGCAGAACGAGGCGACGTCCATGCTCGGGCCGAGCGTATCCGTCGCCGCCCAGGCCTCTGTGCCCCGCCCGACCGCACCGACGCGTGGCCGGGTCGGTGCGGTGCGTGGTGTCGGCAACCATGGTGTGCAATCCCTGGTCAGACCCCTTGTAGCGCCGGAGGGCCAACAGCTAGCGTCGCCGTCGGAGGGCCGAGGAGGGGGAGTTGGCGACACGCACATTGGGGGAAGCTTGGCAAGGGAGGGCGGCCTGCAGAGGGCCGCAGGCGGCTGTCTTCTTCCCGCCCACCCATGCCGAGCGCAAGGAAGACAAGCTGGCACGCGAGGCACGGGCCAAGGCCATCTGCGAGACCTGTGCTGTGCGCAGCGACTGCCTGGAGTACGCCATCCGGATCCGTGAGCCCCACGGCATCTGGGGAGGTTTGAACGAGACCGAGCGCAAGCAGGTCCTCGAGCGCTGGGCCGGCTGAACCCGCTAGCCCAGCCCGAGCAGCGACTCCTTCGACTTCACGGCGGCGCTGTCGCATACCGGCCCCGGTTGTCCGCCGGTGGCGGCGCACATGGCGGCGTCGAGTTCGTCGGCCGCCCCGAGCACGGCCCGGGCCACGGGGCTCGAGGGGTCGGCCAGGTCCGAGGCCACCTGCGCCATCGACAGTCCCTGGAGCACCCCCGGTGAGAAGCCGATGCCGGCCCCGGTCTCGATCAGTTGGTTGTCCACGTCGGCAAAGGGCAGCAATGCGCCGCCCGCCCCGGCGCCGGCGTCGTAGCGCCGCAACAGCGTCGAGGCCAGGGCTCCGGGGGTGTCCAATGTGGGGAAGCCGCCCGGGGCGTCCGGCGACAGGCTGGCCCCGTACTGCTCCACGGCCACCAGCGTGAGGTAGCGGCTTCGGTAGGCGGAGCCGTCGAAGGTGAAGGTCGGCGTGCGGGCGAATACCTCGGCGGATGACGACGCCGTAGCGCCCAGGGCCGAAAAGGAGCCGAAGCGGTCCAGCGCCGCCACTAGGGCCCAGCTCAACGCCGCGCTGTAGGGCGAGAACTCGGCTCCGACGAAAACCACCGCTGGCTGTCGCTGGACCGTGACCGGGCCCTGACCGTGCTGCACGCCGGGCGTGGGACTGGCGCCCGCTGCATCGGCTCCCGCCGGCGCGGCGGCGACGTCATAGGCGGCCGCCGGCAGGCCGGCCACCGCCGCCACCACCGAAGCCGGGGCCCGGCCCACCGCCGGCGCCGGCAGCGCGGTGGCCCCCCGGGTGACCTTGAGCGCCACCAGCACCATCACGATCACGAGCACCACGGCCATGAGGGCCCAGGTGAGCAGGGCCATGGGCAGGCGATGCGCCGTAGGCGGGGGGACTGGCGGAGGGCCCGGTGCGGATCCCGGCGGCACGATGGTCATCTGGGGCCGAGAGCCTACCGACGCAATGCCTGTTTACCGCCACCGCCGGGCGGGGCATCCATCGTGGGCCATGGCTCCTCGATCTACAGTGCCCAACGTGGAAATCGCGCCCAGCGCGCGCCTTTCGGCGCAAGAACTTCACCGTCTGCGGCGTTCCCAAGTCATGCGCCTGGAGATTGACGGATCGACGGTGGACGTGGTGACCGGGGGGAGCGGGACTCCGGTGCTGTTCCTCCACGGCTGGGGCGTCGGGCCCCACGCCTATGGCGCCGCCCTGTCGGAGCTGATGAGCCTGGGCTGCGAGGTGGCGGCCCCGGCCCTGCCGGGCTTCGCCGGCACCCCCGAGCTCGTCCCGGGACAGTGCAACTTCCCCGGCTACGGCGCCTTCGCCGCATCGTGCCTCGACGCCTTGGCCATGGACGAGCCGGTGGTGGTGGTCGGGCACTCCTTCGGTGGCGGGGTGGCCATCCAACTGGCCCATGACTTCCCCGACCGGGTGGCCGCCGTGGTGCTGTGCAACGGCGTGGGCGGCTTCCCGTGGGCCGGGCCTCCCGGCACCGCCTCGAGCGCCGAGCGGCCGTTGTGGGAGTGGGGCCGCTACCTGGGCGCCGACCTCTTCGACCTGCCCACCATGGTCCGGGTGCTGCCGGCGCTGCTCGGCCAGGCCGTGCCCAACCTGGTGCACAACCCACGGGCCATGTGGCGCGTCGGTGAGTTCGTTCGCAAGGCCCACCTGCTGTCGGAGATGAAGGCGGTGGCCGACCGGCTGCCGGTCACCTTGGTGTGGTCCGATCGCGACCGCCTGGTGCCCCACGCCGGCTTCGCCGCGCTGTGCCGGGCGGCAGACATCGACGGCGTGGTGGTGCCGGGCAACCACAGCTGGCTCATCGCCGACCCGCGCCGCTTCGCCGACGTGGTGCTGCGGGCCATGGTCGACGCCGGCATGGTCGAGGCGGCGCTGGCCGCCGCCGGCTGATCGACCACCCGGGTAGGCGGGGCGAGCCCGGCGCCCGTAGCCTGAGCCCATGAGCGGCACTGCTCCACTCGACTCCGGTCCCATCCCAGCGCGCGACGCGGCCACCATCATGTTGGTGCGCGACGCGCCGTCGCCTGAGGGGCCGGCTCTCGAGGTGTGCATGCTGCGTCGCCACCTGGATTCGGACTTCGTGGGTGGGGCCTACGTCTTCCCCGGGGGCAAGGTGGATGAGGAGGACCGCACGCCCGAAGCCGGCTTCACCTGTGCCGGTCGCCACGACGCGTCGGCCAGCGACATGCTCGGGGTCGACAGTGGCGGGCTCGCCTTCTGGATCGCCGCTTTGCGCGAGTGCTTCGAGGAAGCCGGCGTGCTGCTCGCCTACGGCGCCCACGGACATGGCGACGCCCATGGGGACGTCCTCATCGAGATGTCCGATCCCGAGGCCCGCCGTCGCCTGGCGGCCCAGCGGGTGGAGCTCAACGCCGGTCGGCTGGGGTTCCTCGACCTGATCCGGGCCGAGGGGCTGCGCCTGGCCGTGGACCGCGTCCACTACTTCAGCCACTGGATCACGCCCGAGCCGGCCCCCAAGCGCTACGACACGCGCTTCTTCGTGGCCGCCCTGCCACCGGGCCAGGTGCCGGTGCACGACGACCACGAGACGGTGGAGACGGTGTGGGTGCGCCCGGCCGAGGCGTTGGCCCGGGCCGAGGCCGGCGAGTTCGACCTGATCTTCCCCACCATCAAGAACCTCGAGGCCATCGCCCGCTTCACCACCAGTGCCGAGCTCCTGGCGGCGGCCGCTGCCGTGGAGCGCGTGCCCACCGTTTTGCCGCGGGTGGTGGCCGATCACCGTGGCTTTCGGATCCTTCTGCCCGGGGACGACGGCTACGACGAGGCCGTGGCCGCCCCGGCCGACTCGGGGGCGAGGCTGACCCCGGCTCAAGTAGGCGCCGTGGTGCGCAGCGTGGGCGCCGACGGCCGCAGCGAGCAGCGCCCGTGAGCGACCCGGTCCTCGACCCGTCGGCCACCGCCGACCCCGAACGCCCGGTCACCTTGGCCCCCGGCGTGGTGCGGGTGACAGCCCCCAACCCCGGGCTCATGACGGGACCGGGGACCAACAGCTACCTGGTGGGCACCACCGAGGTCGTGGTGGTCGATCCCGGCCCCGACGAGGCGGCCCACGTGGACGCCCTGGTGGAGCACGGGGCCGGACGCATCCGCTGGGTGGTGGTGACCCACACGCATCCCGACCACGCCCCGGCCGCCGCCGTGCTGGCCGAGCGCACCGGAGCCGAGGTGCTCGGGTTCGGCCCCCGCGACGGCTTCGCCCCGGACCGGGCCGTGGCCGAGGGCTTCGAGCTGGCCGGGGACGGGTTCTGCCTCCGGGCCCTGCACACGCCGGGACATGCCTCGAACCACCTGTGCTGGTTGCTGCTCGGCGAGCAGATGCTCTTCTCCGGCGACCACGTCATGGGGGGCTCGACGGTGGTGATCGCCCCACCCGACGGCGACATGGGTCACTACCTTTCGAGTTTGGACCGTCTCCTGCGCGACGATCCGCCCATCCGATCCATCGCCCCCGGCCACGGGTCGCTCATCACCGACCCTGCCGCCTTGGTGTCGGGCATCATCAACCACCGCTTGGCCCGCGAGGCGTCGGTTCTCGGCGCCCTGGCCGGGGCCGGACGGGCCACCGTCGACGAGCTGCTCGCCACGGTCTACGCCGACGTGCACGAGGCGCTGCACCCAGTGGCGCGCTTCTCGCTTTGGGCCCACCTGCGAAAGCTCGGGACCGAGGGACGGGTGGAGGGGACCGACGCCGACGACATCGACGCCCCCTGGCAGGTGGCCTGAGGCTCTCAGGCCCCGGCGGCGTCGAGCGCCTGCTCGACATGGTCGAGGAGGCGGGCCGTGCAACCGGCCAGCTCCACCACGGGGGCGATGTCGTCGACGATGCGACCGGCCAGCGCGGCGAAGGCGTCAGCCAGCTCCCCCTGGCCCAACGCCACCGGACGACCCTGGTCGCCGGCCTGGGACATGTCGGGATGCAGCGGCACGGTACCCACCAACGGGGCGCCCACATCGGCGGCCAGCCGCGCCCCGCCGCCTTCGCCGAACAAGGCGTAGGTGGAGCCGTGCTCGCAGGTGAAAGGGCCCATGTTCTCCACCACGCCGGCCACCCGCAGGTGGCCCTTGCGGGCCATGTCGGCCGCCCGGGCCGCCACTTTCTGCGCGGCCAGCGGGGGGGTGGTGACGACCAGTACCTCGGTGCGCGGAAGCATCCGGGCCAGGCCCATCTGGATGTCCCCGGTGCCGGGGGGCATGTCGATGAGCAGATAGTCGACATGTCCCCAGCGCACGTCCTCGAGGAACTGCTGCACGGCGCGGTTCAAGATCAGGCCGCGCCACATGATGGCGGTGTCCTCGTCGGCCAGGAACCCCATCGACACCACCTTGAGCATCCCGTCGCCGATGGGCCGCTCGAGGGGGACGATCTTCTTGGCCTCGGCTCGCAGCTCGCCCTGCATGCCGAGCAGGCGCGGCACCGAGAAACCCCAGATGTCGGCGTCGAGCAGGCCCACTGTCAGCCCCCGCCGAGCCAGGGCCACGGCCAGGTTGACCGTGACCGACGACTTGCCCACGCCGCCCTTGCCCGACGACACGGCCAAGACCCGGCACGACGCCGGCAGGTCGGTCACGATGGCCCGGTCGTCCTGGGCCCTGCGCCGGGCCCGGTCCATGAGGGCCGATCGCTCCGAGGGGCTCATCTCTCCCATGGTCACCACGACCTCGTGGACGCCGGGCACCGCTCCCACGCGGCCCTCCACGTCGGCGCGCAGCTGGGATCGCAGCGGGCAGCCGGCCACCGTCAGGGCCACCTCGACCTCGACACGGCCCCCGGGGTGGACGGCCACGGCCCGCACCATCCCGAGGTCCACGATGTCGGCGCCCAATTCTGGGTCGATCACCCCGGTCAACGCCGCTCGCACGGACTGCTCGTCTGGCGCCTCGTCTGGCGCCTCATCTGGCGCCTCGCCGGGCGCCGGAGCAGGAACTTCCACGTCGCCGGGCACATCCGGCATGCTAATGGCGGTCCGCTATCGGACAGCCCTCGGGTAGGATCAGGGTCAGAAGGCGGTGGCCCAGAGCGGGCACTCCACCACCTGTAGGTCGAGCTCCCGGAGGGCAAGCAGTCGTGACGACGATGTCAACGGTCACCATCGGCAAGAAGCCCAGCCCCATTACGCTGAGCGATGAAGCCACCGCCAAGGTCACGGACCTCCTGGCGCAGGAGGGCAACGACGCCCTGGCCCTGCGCGTGGCGGTGCGGCCGGGGGGCTGCTCGGGCTACAGCTACGAAATGTTCTTCGACTCCGAGATCGCCGCCGACGACGTCCTGCGTGACCACGGTGGGGTGAAGGTCGTGGTGGACCCGGCCAGCGCCGAGCTGCTCAAGGGGTCGGTCCTGGAGTACTCCGACGGCCTGCAAGGTGCGGGGTTCCACATCTCGAACCCCAACGCCACGCGCACCTGCGGCTGCGGCTCCTCGTTCAGCTGATCGGCACCCCGCCACGGGCGGCGCCGGCCCCGGTGCTGCAGTTCACCGTCGACGGCCAGCAAGTCGAGGTCCCCGACGACGGCTCGTCGCTGCTCGAAGTGCTGCGCGACCGCCTGGGGTTGCGCTCGGCCAAGGACGGGTGCAGTCCCCAGGGCCAGTGCGGCTGCTGCACGGTGTGGATCGACGGCCATCCCCGCGTGGCCTGTGTCACCCCGTGTCGGCGGGTGGCCGGGCGCAGCGTGACCACGATCGACGGCCTCGACCACGAGCGGCGCGACCGCTGGGCCCGGGCCTTCACCGACGCCGGCGCCAGCCAGTGCGGGTTTTGCACCCCGGGCATCGTGATGCGCCTGGCCGCCTCGGAGATGAAGGCCGAAGCCGCAGGTGGCGCTCCCCCCGACGAAGCGGCCCTGTCCATGGCCCTGGCCGCCCACCTGTGCCGGTGCACCGGCTGGCGCTCGATCTTCGACGCGGCGGCGTCCGCCATGGGAGCCGGGGCGGCCGGTCAGCGCGCCCCGAGGGACCTCGAGGCCGCGGCGCGCCGCGCTGCGCTCGAGGGTGGCACGCCGCAACAGGTGGGAGAGGCCGTGGCCCTCGGCCGAGGCGGCTTCGCCGACGACGAGGCGCCCCTCGACGCCCTGGTAGCCGTGCCCGACGCCATCGGCGGCTGGGCCGTGGCCGACACCCTGCACGAGGCGCGCGCCGCCGCCGGCAAGGTCCAAGGACGCCGCTCGACGGTTGCCCTACGTCACCCGCTCGAGCTGCCACCAGGTTCCTTCGAGCTGACCCTGCGCACCACGTTCGTGGAGCCGGCCTATCTGGAGCCCGACGCCTCGTGGTGTGTCCCGGGCGGCGAGCCGGCCGGGCCGCTGGCCAACGGCGGGGCCTTCGGGGGGAAGCAGACGTCGGTGGTGGGCGTCACCGCCCGGCGGCTGGCCGACCACCACGGCCGCCCGGTGCGGGTGGTGATGGCCCGCGAGGACGTAGTGCGTCTCGGGCCCAAGCGGCCGCCCATCGCCGCCGGCGTGCGCGGCGACGGCACCGGGGTGCTGCGGGTGGCCCGGACACCGCGGTCGGGCGACCTCGGCGCCTGGCGCCGGGCCGTGGCGGCGGCGGCCCCGGGCTTCACGGTGGAGGAGGTGGAGGTGGCCGGGCCGCCGGTGTCGGCCGACATCCGGACGGCGGGCTGGGCCGAGGCCACCGTGCTCCTGGCCGCCCTCGAGGCCCGGTCCTCGGGCCGGGTCGGCCCCGGGTCCGAGGTGACGGTGATGTCCGCCGAGGGCGGGCGGGCAGCGGCCTCGGTGGCCGGCGACGGATCGGTGTCGGTGTCGGTGGCCGGAGGCGAGGTCCTCGACGAGGTGGTGCTGCGCTCCTATGTCCTCGGGGCCGTGCACCAGGCGCTCGGTTGGGTCCGGCGCGAAGCGCTGTCCGTGGACGAGGAGGGCCAGGTGCTCGACCTCACCATCCGGTCCTTCGGCGTCATCTCAGCCCGTGATATGCCGCCGGTGGAGGTCGAGGTGGACCATGCTGGTGGCCCACCGGTGCGCGTGGGCGACGCCGTGTTCGCTGCCGTGGCGACCGCTGCGTGGCTGGCGTCAGGCCTGGGCCCGGCGTGGCCGGTCGAGCGAGGAGGTCCGAGATGAGCACCCCGGTCGGCCCCTACACGCCGGCGTTGCGAGTGGGTCCGTGGTTGGTGTGCTCGGGCCAGATCGGCGCCCAGCACGGGCCCGATGGACTTGTGCTCCTCGACGGCCTCGAGGCCCAGACCAGGCAGGCCATGGCCAACGTGGGCGAGTTGCTGGCCGGCCGGGGCCTGGCCTGGGGCAACGTGGTGAAGACGACCGTCTTCCTGGCCGACATCGCCGACTACGGCGCCTTCAACACCCTGTACATGGAGCTGCTCGGCACCCACCGCCCGGCCCGGTCGCTCGTGGCCGTGGCCGGCCTACCCCTCGGGGCGTTGGTCGAGATCGAAGCCTGGGCCTACGCCGAGGGCTGAGATCAGGGCACCCATGTGCTTTGACCGAAGCGGTAACCGACCGAGCGCACCGTCTCGATCAGGTGCGCGTGCTCCTCGCCCAACTTGGCCCGCAGCCGCCGGACGTGGACGTCCACGGTCCTCGCCCCGCCGTAGTACTCGTATCCCCATACCCGGCTGAGCAGCGTCTCGCGGGTGAAGACCTTGCCCGGCCGGGCGGCGAGGAATCGCAGCAGCTCGTACTCCATGTAGGTGAGGTCCAGAGCCCGCCCGGCCACCGCCGCCTGGTAGGTCTCCAGGTTGAGCACGAGCGGGCCGTTCTCGATCAGCTCGGGGCGAAGCCCCCGGCCGGTGCGCCAGAACAGATGTGCCAGGCGCGCCGCGATCTCGTCGGCGCGGGCCGGTAAGACCACGAAGTCGTCGAAGTGGTCCTCGCGCAGCTGCAGTTCCGCCACCTGGATGGCCGACACCGTGAGCAGCAGCGGCCGCAGCGGAACCTCGCGGGCGCGCACCAGCCGGCAAAGAGCGAATGCCCCCTGTGAGTCACGCTCGGCGCACACCACGGCACCGGCCCAGCCGTCCTCGGGCTCGTCGGACTCGGCGTGTTCGGGCCGCGCCACCGCCTTCCAGGGGTAGCCGGCGCGCTCGAGGACCAGGGCGATCTCGGGCGGGAAGGGGTCAGGGAAGCACAAAAGCGGCTCCATGGTGCCCTGCTCGCCTCCTCGTCTCGTCGGTGCCGTCGCCTACAGAAGCGGCAGGTAGCGGTCGAGCTCGAACTGGCTGATGTGGGTCTTGTAGGCGGACCACTCGGCCCGCTTGTTGCGGATGAACCATTCGAAGACGTGCTCGCCCAGGGTCTCGGCCACCAGCTCGGAGCGCTCCATCTCCCCGATGGCCTCGTGCAGGCTGCCCGGCAGGGTGCGGATGCCGTCGGCGGCCAGCTCTTCGGGGGTCATGGCGTAGAGGTTGGCCGCCGCTTCGCGCGGCAGCTCGTAGCCCTGTTCGATTCCCCTCAACCCGGCGGCCAGGATGACGGCGAAGGCCAGATAGGGGTTGGCGGCCGAGTCGGGAGCCCGGTACTCCACTCGGGTCGATTCCACCTTGTTGCGCTTCACCACCGGCACCCGAACGAGCGCCGAGCGGTTGTTGCGGGCCCACGACACGTGCACCGGCGCCTCGTACCCTGTGACCAGGCGCTTGTAGGAGTTCACCCACTGATTGGTGACGGCCGCGATCTCAGGCGCGTGGCGCAGGAGCCCGGCCACGAACTGCTTGGCCACCACCGACAGGCTGTAGGGGTCGTCGGCGTCGTAGAAGGCGTTGGTGTCGCCCTCGAAGAGCGACAGATGCGTGTGCATCCCCGAGCCCTGCACCCCGGCCAACGGTTTGGGCATGAAGCTGGCATGGGCGCCCGAGCGCCGGGCCGTCTCCTTCACCACCAGGCGCACCGTCATGACGGTGTCGGCCATGGTGAGGGCGTCGGTGTAGCGGAGGTCGATCTCGTGCTGGCTGGGGGCGTCCTCGTGCTGGGCGTGCTCCACCGGGATGCCCATATCCTCCAAAGTGAGCACACTTCGCTTGCGCAGGTCGCTGGCCAGGTCGCTGGCCGTGAGCTCGAAGTAGGAGCCGGTGTCGAGGGTCACCGGCTGGTGCGAAGCGTCGGCGTCGGCGAAGTAGAAGTACTCGATCTCCGGGGCGGCGAAGAAGGTGAAGCCCTGCTCGCGGGCCCGGTCCAAGGTGCGGCGCAGCACATGGCGTGGGCATCCCTCGAACGGCGTGCCATCGAGGTTGAAGATGTCGCAGAAGACCCGGGCCACGGGGATGTCGTCGGGGTGCCACGGCAGGAGCTGGAAGGTCTTCGGGTCGGGGCGGGCCAGGACATCGCTCTCCTGGATGCGGCTGAACCCGTCGATGGCCGAGCCGTCGAAGGTCATGCCCTCCTCCAGGGCGTTCTCGAGTTCGGCCGGGGTGATGCTGAAGGTCTTGGCCGTGCCGAGGACGTCGGTGAACCAGAGCTGGACGAAGCGGATGGCCCGCTCCTCGACCGTCCTGAGCACGTACTCCTGTTGGCTGCGCATATCGTCTCCGCTGCCTCCTTCGGTGGCCGTGGCCGGCCGCCCTGGGCCCGATCTGGTCGGCCCCCCTTAGTGTCGCAGGCCCCCGGCAGCCCTGCGCGCTGGTTCACACGCCGTTTACACCCCGGCCATGCAGCGGCAATGGCCACGTGCCAGGCTGTCGCCGGGCAGTCGCCGGAGGCTGGTGCGCGACCTTTGAGGGAGCGGATTTGTGACCGGCCCGCCCACCCACCACCATGGGGCGGCCTGCGCCGCCCGGACCGGGGAGCACCCGATGGGGATGGGGGCCGGCAGCAGACGAGTTGGAACCGATAGGACCCTAGGGAGGACCTGTGCAGCAGCGGACCCCGGCGGAAGTGCTTCGCCTGGTGAAGGACGAAGGCATCGAGATCGTGGACATACGGTTCATCGACCTGCCCGGCTTGATGCAGCACTTCTCGGTGCCTGCTCACGCCCTGACGCAGGACGTCTTCGAGGAGGGCTTCGGGTTCGACGGATCGTCGATCCGAGGCTTCCAGGAGATCCAGGAGTCGGACATGCTCCTCATGCCCGACCCCAACACCGCCGTCATCGACCCCTTCCGCCAGCACGCCACGCTGAACCTGAACTGCTTCGTGCGCGACCCGGTGACCCTGGAGCCCTACTCGCGCGACCCGCGGTACGTGGCGCAGAAGGCCGAGGCCTACCTGGCCACCACCGGACTGGCCGACACCTGCTACTTCGGCCCCGAGGCCGAGTTCTTCATCTTCGACGACGTGCGCTACTCCCAGGACCAGCGCTCGGCCTTCTACCAGGTCGACTCGGTCGAGGGGCACTGGAACACAGCGCGCCAGGAGGAGCCCAACCTCGGCTACAAGATCCGGCCCAAGGAGGGGTACTTCCCGGTGCCGCCGGCCGACCACTTCCAGGACCTGCGCTCGGAGATGATCCTCACCATGGAGCGCCTCGGCATCGAGATCGAGGTCCAGCACCACGAGGTGGCCACCGCCGGCCAGGCCGAGATCGACATGCGCTTCGACACGCTGCTGCAGATGGCCGACAAGCTCATGCTCTACAAATACGTGGTGAAGAACGTGGCCCGGGCGGCGGGCTACACGGCCACCTTCATGCCCAAGCCGCTGTTCCAGGACAACGGCTCGGGCATGCACTGCCACCAGTCGCTGTGGAAGGACGGCCAGCCACTGTTCTACGGCGACGGCTACGGCGGCTTGTCCGACATGGGGCGCTGGTACATCGGCGGCCTGCTCAAGCATGCGCCGGCCGTGCTGGCTTTCGCGGCGCCGACCACCAACTCCTACAAGCGCCTGGTGCCGGGCTACGAGGCTCCCGTGAACTTGGTCTACTCCCAGCGCAACCGCTCGGCCGCCTGCCGGATCCCGCTGTACTCACAGAGCCCCAAGGCCAAGCGGGTGGAGTTTCGCTGCCCGGACCCCTCGTGCAACCCGTACCTGGCCTTCCCGGCCATGCTCATGGCCGGCCTCGACGGGGTACAGAACCGCATCGAGCCCCCGGACCCGGTGGACAAGGACCTCTACGACCTGCCGCCCGAGGAGCTGAAGCGGGTACCGCAGGTCCCGGGTTCACTCGACGCCGCCCTGGACGCGCTCGAAGCCGACCACGATTTCTTGAAGGTGGGCGGTGTGTTCACCGACGACCTCATCGAGACGTGGATCGAGTACAAGCGCCTGAACGAGATCGACGCCATCCGCTTGCGGCCGCACCCGTGGGAGTTCATGCTCTACTACGACATCTAGACAAACGCCGCGTGAAGCTGCCCCTAACGACGGCCCGGGGCTCTGTCCTGGCGAGGCGGCCTGCGGAGAGAAGCTCGA
>Ga0307374_10001232_pt1 | contig 47663 bp, 40 predicted proteins | sample OX3MG_FD_202532 | JGI IMG/M metagenome (GOLD analysis project Ga0307374, IMG submission 202532) | Soil microbial communities from Risofladan, Vaasa, Finland - OX-3 | ecosystem: Environmental > Terrestrial > Soil > Coastal area > Acid sulfate soil | place: Finland: Risofladan, Vaasa | collected...
CATGCCGCTCTGCCCCGCCGATCGCACCTCACCGCCCCGTGAACTTTGGCGCCCGCTTCTCCATGAACGCCCGTATCCCTTCCTTGAAGTCCGCCGACTTCGTCATCTCCATCGCCAACTGATTCTCCTCGCGCATCGCCGTCCGCAGATCGGTCAGCAGATGCCCGTAGACCATCCGCTTGACCCGCGCCACGCTAAGCGGCGAGCAGTTCGCCGCTATCTCGCCCGCCATCTCGAGCGCCGCCGGCATCAGTTGCTCGTGCGGCACCACCCGATTAACCAACCCGATTCTGAGCGCCTCTTCGGCATCGATCAGGCGCCCGGTCAGTGCGATATCGAGCGCATTGGTCAGGCCGACGATTCGCGGCAGCATCCAGCTCGCGCCCTGCTCGATCGCCAGTCCGCGGCGCGGAAAAATAAGCCCCATCCGCGCCCGGTCCGACGCGATTCGCAGATCGTGGTAGAGCGAGGTCGCAAAGCCCATCCCGACGCACGCACCGTTGATCGCGCCGATTACCGGCTTGTTGAGCCCGGCCGGCCACGAAAAGCGCACGCGGTAGTCCTCCGGCGCATCGCTTGCGAGTTTCGGCGCCTGCTCGATAAATTCGAGTCCGGTATCCGCACCGCCGGCGATTTTGCTGAGCGCACCCATGTCGAGGCCGGCGCAGTAGGCCTTGCCCGCGCCGGTCACGATAATCGCGCCGATATTGTCGTCGCGGTCCGAGTCGAGCATCGCCTCGCGCATCTCGGCTTCGAGCGTGTTCGTCCACGCGTTCATCCGTTCGGGCCGGTTGAGCGTGATAACCGCGACCCGGTTGGCTTTCTCATAGATTATCTGGGTGAATTCCATTTTCGGCTTTCCTCCGGCGGCTTTGGCGTGCGGCCGATCAAATCACCTCGCCGCGAGTCAATTCAACCACGGCCGCGCGCGGCTTTCCTTGCACAACGGCGGCTGTTAAAAAGGCGGCTTATGCCGCTTGCACTGCGCATCGCACGCTTCCGCTCCCGTATCGCCGCGCTGGCAATCGTCTTCGGACTCTTTCTCTTCATCACGTCCGCGCGATTATCGGCGGCGGGCGGTGGCGATGCGCAACGCGCGATGGTCGTGGCGGAAAACGCGCTCGCCGCGCGCGCCGGCCTCGATATCATGCGCCGCGGCGGCAACGCCGTCGACGCCGCGGTCGCCACCTCGCTCGCCGTATGCGTCACCAATCCCGTCTCGTGCGGAATCGGCGGCGGCGGCTTCATGCTCATATATATCGCGAAGACGCAGAGCTTCTACGCACTCGACTATCGCGAACGCGCCCCGATCGCAGCGAGCGCGAAGATGTACTTCCGCAACGGCAAGCCCGACGAAGACCTCGCGCGCACCGGGCCGCTCGCGGTCGCCGTGCCGGGCGAGCTGGCCGGCCTCGACGCGGCGCTCAAAAAATTCGGCACGATGAAGTTCTCGGCTCTGGCCGCACCGGCAATCCACCTCGCCGACACCGGCTTTCCCGCGACCTCCCATCTCGCCGAAGAGGTCGCTCGCGTCGCGCCCAAAATCGCTGGCGACCCCGGGATGCGCGCGACCTTCCTTGCCGCGGGCAAGCCGCCCGCCGCCGGCGCGACGATAACCGAAAAGCCGCTCGCGGCGACGCTAAAGTCGCTCGGCGACGATCCTATCGCGAGCTTCTATCATGGCCCAATCGCCGCCCGTATCGCGGCCTGGATGAAGGCCAACGGCGGCATCGTCACCGCGCAGGACCTCGCCGCATATGCTCCGGTATGGCGGACGCCGCTCCATCGCGGATACCGCGGCTACGAGGTCTACACGATGCCGCCGCCGTCGTCGGCCGGCGTCGTGCTCGAAATCCTCGGGATGCTCGAGCCGGGCCAGCTCTCGGGACTTGGCGCCGATTCGCCGCCCTACCTCGCGCGGCTGATCGAGATGATGCGCGAAGGCTTCATCGATCGCGACCGCTACGCCGACCCGGCCTTCGAGAAAGTCCCGATCGCCGAGCTGCTTTCACAGCAACATATAGATAAGGCCCGCGACCGCGCGCTCCATCGCGCTAAGCCGCCTCCGGTCACGCCAGCCTCTGACCATGGAACGACCAACCTGCTTGTGGTCGATACGGCCGGCGATGTCGTCGCTGTCACAACCACTATCAATACGATTCTCGGCGCCAAGGTGATGATTCCCGACCTTGGCATCATCCTCAACGATGAGATGGACGACTTTGCGGTCGCGCCCGGCGTCCCCAACGCATTCAAGCTCGCCGGCGCGGCAGCCAATGAGATCGCACCCGGCAAGCGTCCGCTCTCGAGCATGTCGCCGACTATCGTGATGCGCGACGGCCACCCGGCACTCGCGGTCGGCGGCTCCGGCGGTCCGACCATCATCACCGGCGTCCTGCAGGTCACGCTCAACGTGCTCGACTTCAACATGCCTGCCGAGGCGGCCGTCGCCGAGCCGCGCATCCATGAGCAGGCCTCGCCCAATATCGTATTCGTCGAAAAGGCGATTCCTCAGGTCACTCGGGACGCACTCGCGCAGATGGGCTACACGCTTAAGGTAGTACCGGTGCTCGGCGCGGTCGGCGCGATCAAAATCGAGCCCGGCGCGTTGCAGGGCGCCGCCGATCCGCGCAAAACCGGCGGTGGCGTCGCCGGGATGTAACGCCGCCGCACGCCCGACCGCATCCGCCGATGCCTCATCACGATCACCAGCCGGGAGCCTTCGCCCTTGTCCGAAACCGAGCTGCCCGCGAGCGCTGAAGCCCGGCGGCCGACGCCGTTCCCGCGGTTGCCGGATTCGCCGATAATTCAGGCGATCGTGCTTGGCGCCTTCGCGGGTGCACTCTTCTTTTTCCATCTCGGAACTTACGGACTCTGGGAGCCCGACGAATCGCGCTACGCCGAGATCGCGCGCGAGATGTTCCTGAGCGGCAACCTTATCGTGCCGCATCTGAACTACGTCGCCTATATCGAAAAGCCGCCCCTGCTCTACTGGCTCGGCGCACTCTGGATGGCGCTGTTCGGCGTCAACGAATTCGCCGCGCGCTTCACCTCGGCATTGGCCGCGCTCTCCGGCGTGATCGCGACCTGGTTCTTTGCCCGCCGCACGCTCGGATCGGCGCGTGGATTATTGGCGGGCGCGATCCTCGCAACCAGCGCGCTCTACGCCGAGATGGCGCAGGCGTTGACGACCGACATGCTGTTGACGGCGCTCGTCACGATCGCGCTCTTCGCCTTCTTCCTCCATTGGCGCGAGGGTGGGCGATGGTGCTGGACGGCCTACCTCGCGACCGCGCTCGGCGTCCTCGCCAAGGGCCCCGTCGCCGTCGCGATTCCGGTGCTCGCGATGGCGGCCTTTCTATGGTGGGAGGGCGAGCTGCGCGGCGCGATCGCACGCTTCCACGCGATCGCGGGGGCGGTCATCGTCGTCGCAATCGCGGCGCCGTGGTTCATCGCAATCTCGCTTCGCGAGCCCGGCTTCGTCGATTTCTACTTCATCGGCGAGCATATCCGCCGGTTCTTCCAGTCCAGCTACAGCCATGGCGGCCCAGCCTACTACTACGTCCCCGTGATCCTCGGCGGGATGCTGCCGTGGACGCTCTTTGCCCCGTTCATCTCGTGGCGTGAGATCGTCCGTACCGCGTCGGGACGCTTCTGCTGCATCGGCTCGATAGTAATCGTCGCGCTCTTTTCGGCCGCCAGCGCCAAGCTAATCCCGTACGTGCTGCCGGCTTTTCCGCTGTTCGCCGTTGTGATTGCCGACGGCGTCGCAACTCGCGTCCGCCAGATTCGCGCAGATACGGCCGGCGCGCCGGGCGGCTTCGCGGCTGCCGCCGCCGTCCTCGCGATCCTCGGGGCTGGCGCGCTGGGCGCGGCACTCCTCGCCGCACATCTGCGGACTCCCTACGCGATCTTCGGGCGTCGCGCGATCGGCGCAATCGGTATTGTCGGAATGATCGGGGGAATCACCGCATCGGCGCTCTTCATCCGCCGCCGCATCGAAGCCGCCTTCGCCGTCGTAATAGCGGCCACGGCCCTCGCCCTCATCGCGGGATCGTATGTACGGCTCGAACTCGAGCCCTTGCGCTCCTACGCCGATCTTGCCCACGCGATCGCCGACAAGGCGCCGCCCGACGCACGTATCGTATGCTACCCGCGCTATGTGCAGGCGCTGCCCTTCTACACCGGACGCCGGATAATCCTGGTCGGGCCGCCAACCGAACTCGCGTTCGGCGCCGCTCATGCCCCTGACGCGGGCCAATACTTCTTTCATTCGTTAGCCGACGCGATGCGGCTTTGGAACGCGCCGGGGCCGGTTGTGCTGGTGATTGACGTGTGGGACCTTGATCGCCTGAGAGGCAGCCTCGGCGACTTCACCGTAATTGGTTCGGAGTGGCAGAAGCGCGCGGTATTGAAGAATCGTGAACCACGCTGACCAGGTTGAGCCGCGCGACGAAGAAATTCTGGAAGGTCGGCCGACGCCGGGCGAGCGCGCCGCGCGCAATCCATACCTGACGTTTCCGCTGCGCGCCGGCGCGGGCTTGGCCGTGGTCGCATTTCTGCTCTGGCATTACGACGCCCGGCCGGTGCTTCAGACGCTCGGCCGGGAGCGCTCCGTCTACTTCATCGCAGCCGTGGCCCTTTTCCTGACCGGACAGCTAATCTCGTCGCTCCGATGGCGGCTGCTTGGCAAAATCGCAGGCCTCGATGCGCCGTTTCGCGAATACCTGACCTATTATTTCATCGGCATGTTCACCAACGTCTTCGTCCCGGGACTGGTCGGCGGCGATGCCGCCCGCGCAATCTACCTGGGACGCCGCAACAATCGGCTTGCCGCGGCCGTTGCCTCCGTCGTCGCCGACCGGGGAGTCGGCCTGCTGGCGCTCTTCTGGCTCGCGGCGGCTGCCGCTGCGATGGGTGCCGGGAGCCGGATTCCGCATTCGGTGAGTGTCACCACTATCGGCATCGGGATCGCCCTGCTGGCAGGATATGTCGCGATGATTGCCGCGGCGGGCCCGGCCGAACGGTTCGTCGAGCGGATGATCGAACGTCTCCCCGCGCGCTTCGCCCACTCGCTCTCGACCGTCAGACCCTATCTGCGCCGCCCAATGGCGCTGATGCCGGCGCTCGGCCTCTCGATGCTTGTGCAGGTGACGCTGGTGATATGCCAGTGGCTGCTTGCCCTTGGGCTGGGCCTTGACGTTCCGCTCGGCCTGTTTATGCTGTGCGTACCGGTGGCTAATGTTTTCGCCAGCCTGCCGATCACGCTGAATGGGCTTGGAGTGCGCGAAACCGCGTATCTGATGCTTTTGGGAACCGCAGGCGTAGCTCATCACAACGCAATCGCATTGGGACTGCTATGGTTCGTCGCAACGGCATTGGGGAACTTCACCGGCGTAATAGCGTTCATCTTTACCGACGCGCCTCAGCTGCGTGAATCAGGCGTTGGCCGCACTTCCCCTTGACCCTGAAATAAGTGCCCAATAAGAAAAGAATTCTTGCGCCCACCCCGGGCGTCTGTAATAGTCGCTAACCAATCGGACAGGCGTGCAGACCGGAGACTGGATATAGACTATGGATGTGATGAAAACGCTCTTCCTCAACCCTCCTTCTTACGAGGATTTCGACGGGGGCGCCGGCTCGCGCTATCAGGCTAAACGCGAGGTCTGGTCGTTCTGGTATCCGACTTGGCTCGCCTATCCCGCCGGAATGATTCCGGGCGCACGCCTGCTCGATGCTCCGCCACACGGCTACACTCCGGCCACGACCGTCGAGGAAGCCAAAAATTACGACTTCGTTGTAATCCACACTTCGACCCCGTCGCTGCTGATGGATATCCGGACGGCCGAGGCGATCAAGGCCGCCAACAAGGACTGCGTTATCGCGATGGTCGGCGGCCATCCCACGGCTCGCCCCGACGAAACCCTCAAGCTCTCCGAAGCTATCGACCTGGTCGGGCGCAAAGAGTTCGACCACTCGATGCTCGAAGTTTCGCGCGAGATGGACTGGGCGAAGATCGGTGGCATCAGCTATCGGCGAAATGGCGTGATCAGCCACAATCCCGACCGGCCGGACCTGACCGGCGACGAGCTCGATCGCCTGCCGTTCGTCACCGAAGTCTACGAGAAAAATCTCGACTACCTGCGCTACAACAGCCCCTACTGCCACTATCCCTACGTTTCGATGTACACCGGACGCGGATGCCCGGCGCGATGCACCTTCTGCCTGTGGCCGCAGGTCACCCAAGGCCATCGCTATCGCGTGCGCAGCCCCGAGAATGTCTACGAAGAAGTCGCCGCGATGAAGAGCAAGTTCCCCAAAATGAAGGAACTCTTCTTCGACGATGACACTTTCACCGCCGACGCGGAGCGGGCGCGCAAGATTGCGCAGCTTCTGAAGCCGCTCGGGATTACGTGGTCGACCAACTCGCGCGCCAACGTCGACTACGAGACCCTCAAGATCATGAAGGACGGCGGGCTCAGGCTCTTCGTGGTCGGCTATGAGAGCGGCAACGCGGAGATTCTGAAAACTATCAAGAAGGGCGTACGGATAGACCGCGCCCGCCGCTTCACCAAGGATTGCCACGATCTTGGAATCCTGATTCACGGAACTTTTATCCTGGGCCTGCCGGGTGAGACGCGCGATACGATCGAAGAATCGATGCGCTTTGCGCGCGAGATGGATTGCGAAACGATCCAGGTCTCGCTGGCTTCGCCCTACCCCGGCACTGAGATGTTCGAGTACATGAGCCGCAACGGCTATCTTGCGATCGATCCGCTGGTCGACGAAAGCGGCTACCAGAAGTGCGCGGTCAGCTATCCGGGACTCTCGGCGGACGAAATCTACGCAGCGGTCGAGCGCTTCTATCGGGGTTTCTATTTCCGCCCGCGCTACATCTTCAAAGCCGTGCGCAAGATGGTGAGTTCGACCGAAGAATGCAAACGTTTGCTGAAAGAAGGCGTACAGTTTCTCTCGACAATGCGCCAGCGGCGCGCGCAATCACGGGCGGCCGCCTCGGCTCAGGCCTGATCACGAAAGCGCGACCCATCAGGGCCGCGGCAGATGAAGAACCGATGGACGGTCTTCTATCCGTCGCGGCTGCCAGCGCACTATCGCACGGTCAATGATTCCGCTGCTCGTAATTGCCACGCTGGGCGTGGCCGCCTCGATCGTCTACTACCTTGCGGCAAGCGTCACCGCGATGCGCTTCGTCGCCCGGAGAATCAAGCCGCCACCGCCGATGCCGCAGCCTGCCCCGCATCTGGCCGTGCTCAAGCCCCTGCACGGGATGCGCGAAGGTCTGCTCGAAAACGGGATCAGCTATCTCGAATCCGGCTACCCGCACGCTGATTTCTACTTCGCCGTCCACGGCTACGAAGACCGCGCGCTGGACGTTCCGGTCTCGCTGCGAGCCAAATACCCCAACGCCAGGATCACGCTGGTGGTTGGCGACGAGCCGGGAGTTCAGAACCGCAAAATCGCAAAGGTCATCCGGATGGCCGAGCGCGCCAACGGCGCCGCTGTCTACGTGATGAGCGACGCTGACATCTCGGTGGACCGCGGACATCTCAATACCATTGTCGGCGAATTATTCGCCGACGACCGGATCGGAATCGTCACCTGCCTCTATCGCGCCGTTCCCGCGGATACGATTCCCTCGCGCCTGAGCGCGCTCTTCGTCAACACCGACTTCGTACCGATGGTTCTGCTGTCGGCCGCGATCGAGCCGGTCCGCTATGCGATGGGCGCGACGATCGCGGTGCGGCGCGAGGCGCTCGAGGCAATCGGCGGATTCCGCGTCCTTGGCGATCTGCTCGCCGACGATTACGAGCTCGGCCGCCGGGTCGCGGACGCCGGATGGAAAATCGCGATTTCGCGCTCGATCGTAACCTCGACTTGCGCCGAGCATAGTTTTGCCGAGTTCTGGACCCATAAGCTTCGATGGGCGCGGACCTATCGGGTCGCCCGCCCGATCAGCATCCTGACGATTCTGATCAACGGACCGCTCTGGGCGCTGGTCCTGCTGGCGGCAACTGGTGCGAGCCGCTCCGCAATCGCGGCGCTCGCAGCCGTCCTGATCGCGCGAATCGGAATGTCGGCGCTGATGCTCGGCCCCGTGCTCAAGCTGCCGCACCTTTTGCGCGACGTCTGGCTCGCGCCGATCAAGGACCTGGTGATGGCCGTGGTGTGGGGCGCGAGCCTCCTTGGCGACACCGTGCGATGGGGCGGACGCCAGTTCCGTATCACCAGCGACGGGGCGATGCGCGAGATAATTGATGGTTGACGGCGCCAAGGTCGGCCTCGACCTGGTAATCGGATTCGCCGCCAGCCTCCTGCTCGCCTCGGGCCTGTTCATAATGAAGGGCCGGGCCAGCGCGCTGCCGCTCTCGCGGAGCGCCGGAATCCCGCGGGCCGTGATCGCCTGGGTGCGCGATCCGATCTGGCTCGGCGGACTTGCCGTGCAGACGCTTGGCTACGTGCTTTACGTCGCCGCGCTGACCGGCGCACCGGTCTCGATGCTCTCGGTGGTGATGCAGGGTGGAATCGCTATCTTCGTGCTCCTCGCGGTGATCTTCCTGGGCGAGCGCGCCTCGCTATGGGAGTGGGCGGGAATCACCTCGTTCATGATTGCGGCGCTGATGTTGTCGGTGTCGCTCCAATCAGGTGCCGCGCAGGGACCCGTCGATCCGACGGCGCTGGCCGTTCTCTCGGCCGTTACTATCGTTGCGGCCGCGATACTCGGTGCGGCGCCCGCGATGCGCCAGAGCGGTGTCGCCGTCGCGATAATCTCGGGCGTCGCCTTCGGCCTCGCAAGCCTCTACACCAAGGGCATGGCGATGACGCTGCCGGTCGCGTCAGGCTTACGTTTCGTCACCGGCCTGGCCCTGAATCCGTGGGCATGGCTGGTCGTGGTCTCGAACATCGCGGGCCTGGTGCTGTTGCAGGATTCGTTTCGGATGGCGCGCGGAATCGTCACGATGCCGCTGTCATCCGCAATCTCGAACCTCGTTCCGATCGCGGGCGGCATGATCGCTTTTGGCGAGCGCTTGCCCTCGGACCCCGCCGGCGCCGCGATGCGCCTCAGCGCCTTCGCGCTTACGATCGCGGCCAGCGCCGCACTGGCCGTCGGCGATTTGAGCGGCCCGCCGCGCTAGCGCAAGTCACGTCTTCGCCGAAGCGATTCGTTTCCCTCAGTTGCGCGGGGGGACCGAGACGTAGCGGTTGCCGCGCGCGTAAAAGCGCCACGGCCGCGCAACCCATCCGCCAGCATAATCGACGTTGATTCGCGGCGAACGGCCGACGCTGATTCGATTTCCGCGGCCCGCCTCGAGGAAGATTTCGTCGCCGCACAGATCGCAGCCGTAATCGGCGCCGGTGATCGCAAGCGCGCGCGTCAGCTTGCCGGGTCCGTTGGTAAGTTCGCGAGACGTGGCCGGCTTGCCGCGCCGGCGGACCATCAAATCGATCCCGCGAATCGGCTCGATCGCTCTTATCAACACGGCGTGCGGCTCACCCTCATCGGCGACCACCAGGTTGAGCGCCCAACTGATTCCGTAGAGCAGGTAGACGTAAGCGTGGCCGGGCGGACCGAACATCGCGGCGGTGCGCCGGGTCAATCCCCGCGAGCTGTGCGCCGCGAGATCGAGCGGCCCGCGATACGCCTCGGCCTCGACGATGATGCCGGCGGTCTCGCCCGCGGGCGTTCGGCGGACGAGCACCTTGCCGATACATTCGCGGGCGACGGTCAGCACCGGCCGCGCATAGAAATCCCTTTTTTCAGCCAACACCAGATTCGTGACGCGGCATGCCGATGGCATCCCGCACGATCCATCCATGGCGTTTTTTATGAGCCAACACCAGATTCGTGACGCGGCATGCCGATGGCGGAAATGACGAACGGAAACCGCTACGCGATTGCGCCGACTGCGCGCAGCTCCGCGATCTCGGCCGCCGAGTATCCCGCCTCGCCCATCACGCGGTCGGTATGCTCGCCGAGTATCGGCGGCATCGAGCGCAGAACGGCCTTCTCTCCGTTGATGTTCACCGCGACATCGACGATTCCGAAATCCGGAATCCTGAAATCGTCAATCTTTTTGATCATCCCGAGCGCCGCGACCTGCTCGTCGGCCGCAACTTGATCGAGGCGATTGATCGCGCTGCACGGCACGCCCGCTTCGCGAAGCGCCGCGACCCAATACTCAGTCGGACGCAGCATCGTACGCTCCGCTATAAGCGCATGCAGTTCGGCGCGCCGGGGTACGCGCTCGGCGTTGCTCGCGAAGCGCTTTTCGCGGGGCAATTCGGGACGGCCAATCAACTCGCACAGCCGCGTGAAAAGGCGATCGTTGCCCGCCGCGATCATCACCCATCCGTCGGACGTCTCGAACGCCTCGTACGGCGCCGCCGCGGGCGAGGCCGAGCCGGTGCGTTCGGGCACTTCGCCGCTGGCCATGTAGCTGGCCATGTGAAACGTCGTCCACGCGACTCCCGTTTCGAGCAGGCTGATCGAGACCTTGGCGCCCTTGCCCGTCCGTCCGCGCTCGATAACCGCGGCCAGAATTCCACTGAATGCCCAGAGGCCCGTTCCCATATCGACAATCGGCACCGCGACGCGCGCGGGCGGCGCCCCCGGATGGCCCGTCACGCTGATGATCCCGGAATGCGCCTGCCCAAGCGGATCGTAGCCCGGCAAGTCGCGCATCGGGCCAGTCTCGCCGAAGCCGCTGACCGAGCAATAGATCAGCCGATCGTTGAGCGGCGTGAGATCATCGTAGCCAAGCCCGCGCGATTCGACGCTGCCAGGCTTGAACGAATGCGCGAAGATATCGGCGCGGCTCGCGAGCCGCCGCACAACCTGCTGTCCGCGCGGATTATCGAGGTCGACGCATATGCTCTGTTTGTTGCGGTTGAAGGCGAGGTAGACGGCCGACTCGTCGCCCCACATCGGCGCGAAGCGCCGTCCGTCGTCGCCGACTTTCGGCCGCTCGATTTTGATTACGGTCGCGCCGAAATCCCCGAGCAGTTGCGTGCAGTAGGGCCCCGCGATGTTCTGCGTCAGATCGATCGCGACAATTCCGTCAAGCGTCTTTGGCATCGCAGATGATTTATGGTTGCGCCGGGCATTTGATACCCGGCGCGATTCGACAACCTCTCAAAAAAATAGCTCGTCCGAAACCGTGCGCCCTTAGAATCGCGCCTGCGGCACCGGCAAGCCCGGAATATCCGCTCGCATGCGAAAGATAGTGCCCTTCTTCGCCTTGTCGTCAGTATTGTCGGCCGTGACGATATAGAGGTCCATCATATCCGCGCCGCCGAAGACGAGGCTGGTTACCATATCGGCCGGAATCTTAATTCGCCGGTCCAGCGTCGCGTCGGGTTTGAAGCGGACGACCTCGCCGTGTTTCACTACCGCGACCCACACGCCGCCCTGCGCGTCGACCGCCATCCCGTCCGGCCATCCCGCGGGAACCTTGGCGAAGATTCTCCTGTCCTTGACCCCGCGATCGGCCGTAACGTCGTAGGCCCAGACCGCGCCGGTCGTCGAGTCGCAATGGTAGAGCAGCTTCCCATCGGGGCTGAAGCCGAGGCCGTTGGTGACCTGAATTCCTTCCCAGAGCTTGGTCGCGCGGCCGGGCGGATCGACGCGAAAGAGATTGCCCGGAGTCGGCTTGTCGGTGCTGAGCGCGTCGAATTCGAGCGAGCCCACGTAGACGCTGCCGTTCGCGTCGGTGGTGAGGTCGTTGAGTCCGCGGAGCTTGCGGCCTTCCCATTCGGTGAAGAGATCGCGGCTCTGGCGGGTCTCCTCACTCCAGCAGATCAGGCTGCGGCCGCTGCATACGATTCCGCCGCCGGCGTTGAGCGCCATCCCGCCCACGCCCCGGCGATTTGGGATCAGTGTTTCGACCTTGCCGTCAGGGCTCCGCCGATAGACGCCGCCGTTAGGGATGTCGGTGAAGTGGAGCCGGTTCTGAGCGTCGACGCGCGGCGCTTCGAGCAGGCCGTAGCCGTAAGCGAGTGTCTCGAGTTGCATCGTCGGAGTCCTCCATCCGCCCATCTACCATGCTTCGGGCCGCGCGGGCGAGGAAAAACGCCGGTCAATTTCTGCATGCGCGATGATCGACGGCGGGCGCGTCAGACGCCGGGGGACGGCAGCAGGAGCAAGGGCGAGTTCTCCTCGGCGAGACGCAGCCGCCGATGGCACAGATAGATCAGCACCGGCTGGAGCAACCGGGTCAGCAGGATTATCGCGAGCGCGCCGCCGATCACGACGATCGCGAGCGGACGCTGTGTCTGCGCGCCGATCCGGGTCGAAATCGCGGCCGGCAACAGCCCCAGCGCGTCGACCAGGTCGGTCATCATCATCGCGCGCAGGCGCCGGTCGGAGCCCATCACGATCGCCTCCTTGAACGGATGGCCTTCCTGCCAGAGGCTGCGGATATAGAAGCTCAACAGGATTCCGTCCATCACGGCGATTCCGAAAATCGAGATGAAGCCGACCGCCGCCGAGACGCTGAAGGGCGTGCGCGTGATCACCAAGGCCAGCACGCCGCCCAGGCATGCGACCGGAATCTGCGCCATGATCACCATCACGTCGATAAGCGAGGTGGTCGCGGAGTAGAGCACGCCGGCGATCAGGAGCAGCGCGAACGGGACGATGATCATGAGGCGGCGATTCGCCTGCTGCAGCTCGCCGTACTCGCCGGCCCATTCCAGATGCACCCCTTCGGGCAGCTTTACCTGCCCGGCGACCTGGCGCTTGGCGTCGACGACGGCGCTTTCGAGATCGCGGCCGCGCACCGCAAACCGCACGGGCACATAGCGTTGCAGCCCTTCGCGGTAGATGAACGACGCGCCTTCGACCGACGCGACTCGGGCGATCTCGGAGAGCTGCACGTCGCCGCCGGTCGGAACGGCAAGGCGGATTCGGCGGATCGCGTCGAGGCTCTCGCGATATTGCGGCAGCCATCGCACGACCAGGTTGAAGCGCCGATCGCCCTCGAACACCTGGGTCACGGCCTGGCCGCCAATCGCGGCCTGCACGATCGAGGTGACGTCGGAGACATTGAGTCCGTAGCGTGCGCACGCGGCGCGGTCGGGCGTGATCGTCACATTGGGCTGGCCGAGCGACCGATAGACGCCGAGGTCGGCCATGCCCGGGATTCCGCCCATCACTTCGAGGAGTTGGTTGGCGATCCGCTCGTCGACGGCGAGATCGGGGCCGAAGACCTTGACCGAGTTCGAGCCTTTGACGCCCGAGAGCGCCTCGTTGACGTTGTCCTCGATATTCTGCGAGTAGCCGAAATCGACGCCGGGAATCTCGCGTTTGAGCTTGGTGTCCATCTCGTGGACCAGTTGCGGCTTGGTCAGTCCGGGGGGCCACTCCGTTTGCGGCTTCAGATCGACCGACAGCTCGACGTTGAAGAAGCCCGTGGTCTCGGTGCCGTCGTCGGGACGGCCAAGCTGTGAGACCACGGTCGTGACTTCGGGAAATGACATGAAGATGCGGCGCATCTGGTTGGCGAGATCGGCGCCGCGCTGGAGCGAGATCGTGATCGGCATCGTGGCGCGGGCCCAGATATTGCCCTCTTCGAGCTTAGGCAGGAACTCGCCGCCAAGCATCGGGAACAGCGCGAGGCCGGATACGACCACCAGGCCGATTCCCGCGAGCCAGATTCGCGGATGACGCAGCAGGCGCACGAAAAGGCCGTGGTAAAAGCCGGTGATCGCGCTCCACACCGGATTGTGAAACTCGCGCAGGCCCGCCTTATGCGCATACGAGGCGAGCACCGGCGTAAGCGTCAGCGAGAGCATGATCGCGGTCGCGAGCGCGAACGCGTAGGTCATCGACATGGGCGAGAAGATCGCGCCTTCGACCCCGCGCATCGTGAACAGCGGCAAAAACGCGATCACGTAGATCAGGGTGACGAAAAAGATCGGGCCGCCGACCTCGTAGGTTGCGCGGCGGATTCGCCCTTCGACATTGCCCTTCATTCCCGAGGCCGGCGACAGATGGTGATGGATATTCTCGAGCACGATAACGGTCGAGTCGATAATGATTCCGAAATCGATCGCGCCGAGCGAAATCAGGTTGGCGGGCGTCTCGCGGATCCGGATCAGCATGAAGGCGCCGAGCAGCGCGAGCGGAATATTGATCGCCGCGATTCCGGCGCTGCGGAAGTTGCCGAGAAAAAACAGCAGCACCAGGAACACCAGCGCCATCCCGACGCCCAGGTTTTCGAGCACCGTGTGCAGCGTCATCTCGACCAGCGAGGTGCGATCGTAATAGGGCACGATCCGGTAGCCCTTGGGCATCATTCCCGAGCTGTTCAGGTCGGCGACCTTGGCCTCGACCCCGCGCAGCGTGGTCAGCGTATTGCCGTACTTGCGCATCAGGACGATTCCGCTGGCCACTTCGTCGCGATTGTTCATCCCGACGATTCCCAGGCGCGGGGCGTAGCCGACACTGACGTTGGCCACGTTGCTAACGATTATCGGCGTTGACTTGTTCGTCGCCAGCACGGTGTTGCGGATATCGTCGAGCGTCTGGATAAAGCCTATCCCGCGCACGTCGAAGGCCTGCTCGCCGACGGTCAGGTAGTTGCCGCCGGCGCTCAGGTTGGCGCCCGCCAGCGCCGTGGTTAGAGTCGAGAGTGGGATCTGATAGTAACTGAGTTTTTGCGGATCGACATCGACGTGATACTCTTTGGTCAATCCGCCGAAATTCGAGACCCCGATCACGCCCGGCACGGTCTGAAGCTGGAGCGCGACGATCCAGTCGTTGATCGACTTTTCATTGAGCAGATCATGGTCGGGGCTTTCGACCGTGTAGCGGTAGATTTCGCCGATCGGATTTTCCGGCGAGATTCCGGGCGTGATACCGGCCGGCATCGTAACGAAAGCGAGCCGCTCAATAGTCTGCGTACGATCGCGATAGTAGTCACTGTCCCACGAGAAATAGCAGCGGATATCGGACAGTCCGAAGAGCGATATCGAACGCATCGCCTGAAGATTCAGCATCCCGCTCAGGCCATATTCGAGCGGTACCGTGACCAGCCGCTCGACCTCCTCGGCGCTGAGCCCGGTCGGCAGCGTCAGGAGCTCGATCATCGGCTGCACCGGGTCGGGATAAGCTTCGACATCGAGCTGCGAGAAGGCGTAGAGGCCCGTGATCAGCAGCAGCATAGCGAGCGCCAGCACGATCACGCGCTGGCTCATCGCGAGCTTGACGAGGCGGTTAATCATCGGACGATGCGTGTCCGGGATTCGGCGCCTCGCGCCAGAGTTCGTCGACCTGCAGCGCCCCGTCCACGACCACCGAGTCGCCCGGGTTAAGCCCCGAGAGGATCCGCGTGTTGCCCGTGCGGCTCCATGACGCGATAGCGACCTTGCGCCGCTCAATCCCTTTGGCGCCGACCGGCACGAATGCGTAATACGCATCAGTCTCGAAGACCAGCGCGCGCTGCGGCACGAAAAGCGCGGTGCCGCGCGGCGTCACGATCCGCACCCGGACGAGCATCTGCGGCCGGAGCTTCAGTCCCGGATTAGCCACTGCGCAGCGGATTTGCGCGGTGTGCGTCGTGGGATCGATCCCCGGGCTGAGCCGCGAGATTTCGCCCTGGAATACCTCGTCGGGAAAGGCCGTCGTTACCGCTTCGACCTTCTGTCCCTCGTGCACGCGCGCCAGATCGTCCTGGTAGATATCGATGTTGATCCAGACTTCGCTAAGATCGCCGAGCGAGAACAGCACGTCGCCGGGCGCAATCGCGGCGCCGGTTACGGCGTGGCTTTCGACGATCGTGCCGCCCATCGGCGCGCGCATCCACACGGTTGGGCTGGGCGCCGTGATCGCGGCGATATCCGAGCGCTCCATGCCCAGCAGCTCGAGCTTGCGCTCGGCCGCGGCGCGCAGCGAATTGGCCAGACCAAAGGGCGCGCCGATTCCCGGCGCATCACTCAAGCGCGACGTGTCGGCGGCTTGGAGGTATTCGGCCTCGGCCGTCATGAAGTCGGGACTATAGAGCGCGACTATCGGCTCGCCGCGATGGACATCGTCCCATTGCGAGACCCGCACCCGATCGATCCGGCCCGAGACCCGCGACACGATCGTCGAGACCCGGCGGTCCTCGAAGCCGACCTGGCCGTTGGCCTCTAGCACCGAGGGCAAATCGAGCTGCTTCACCGGCTCGACCGTCGCGCCCGGAATCGTCGCGGCGTCGAGCTGCAGAATTTCGGTGCCGTCGCTCTGGCGGACGATCCGGGGAATCTCGGGCGGCGCCAGATCCGCCGAAGCCGGCCGCGGCGACGAACTGTCGCATCCGGCGAGCATCGCTACGAGCGCGAGCATCGCAAGCGCGGCGAGTATCGAGAGGCGCCGGCTCATTGCGGAATGCTCGCGCCGATCGCCTGTTCGAGGGATATCCGGCTCGCGAGGAACTGGTTGGCCGCCTGCAGGTATCCCACCCGCGCGTCGTAACTGCGCTTGAGCGCCCCCGACAGCATCACAAAATCGATTTGGCGCGACTCGTAGGCCACCAACGCGACCTCGAAGTCCTCGCGCGCGAGCGCGATTAGCGAGTCGCGATAAAGCAGCGCCGATCCGTAGGCGAGCATCGTGTTGCGATAGAGATTCGTCACCGAGGCGGCGGTCTGGCTGTGGATCGATTCGAGATTGCCGCGCGCCGCCTCGACATCGGCGTCGGCGCGCTTTACGTCTTCGTTCTGCTTGAGCCAGAAAAAGACCGGCAGGTTGAAGGCGATACTGAAACCGTGATCCTGCAGCGAGTTTAGCGTCGGACCGGCGCTCGGAATCAGATAGTTGTCGAAGGTATATCCCACGGTGTAATCGGGCAGATACTCGAGGCGCGCCAGCCTGAGCGCGGTTTCGGAATTCTTCTCGGCCGCCGCCGCCGCCAGAATCTCCTGGCGCGCTTCGTACGCCCTATCGACCAGATTATCGACTGAAACATTCAAAGGGTCGAGACTGATTGTTTCGTTCAGGTTAAGTGGTGAGCCGGGCGAGCGATTGAGTATCTGGTTGAGCGTGGTCTCGTCATTCGAGATCGCGACGCCGAGCTGGCGCTGCTGAAGCCGCGCTGTGGCCAGATCGAGTTCCGCGGAAATGAAGTCGGTCTGCGTCACCTGGCTCGCCGAGTACGCGACCTGCGTGACCTTCAACACGCGGGTCAGGTTGTCGATATTCTCCCCGTTGACCGCCGCCAGCGCGCGGTCCAGCAGAAGCTGAAAGTAGGCGGTCTCGACCGCGGCGCGGGTATCGCGCAGCATCGCCTGGTATTGCAGCCGCGCGATTTGCGCCGCGCGCTCCGCCTCCTCACCTTGCAGAATCGCCTTGCCGGGAAACTGAAAAGAATCGAACACCGACAGTGAATGCGCCGCCGCATTGGTAATTCCGTTGGTTGGACTGTCGATATTCGCGAAGCCGAAGATCGGGTCGGCGGGGGCGTAGTTCTGGCGGATCGAATGCTCAGCCGAGGTCCAGCGCGCGCGCGCCGCGTGGACTTGCGGATTCGCGGCCAGGGCCAGTTCGACCAACTGCTCGGCGCCGAGCTGCTGTTCGGCGGGAGCCGCTCGTGCGACTACGCTCGGGCCGCCCACGGCTATCGCGACCGCAACCGCGATCGCGCCAATCGCGGAATGTTTCATATTGCGCCTCCATCGCGCGCCCCCGCCGACTTCGGATTCAGGCAAAGCGGCCCCGCCAAGCGATCAATTAAAACGGCTTTTACCGACTGCCGGAAGTGCAGGAAGTGCAAATGAAAGCTTCGAGCCTCGAGTCATAGCCTGACCGTCGGCAATACGCTTGTCGATACCGGCGGTTACGGGTGTCGAGGGCGCCCAAATATCCATCGCGGCGGACGCGCCAGCTTAACGTTTAGGAGCGCGGTCAACGATGCGGCTAGGGTGAAATTCGCTTTGTGCCACGGCGCAAATAGTGAAGCGCCGCGACGTTTACCGCCGCGGCGCCTGTTTCAAAGCGAACTCCTGGATGACGTTCGAAGGCTATCTCATGATTTGCGCGGGCGAGGTGGGCGAAGCGCTCGACGCGACCGGTGGGTTCGGAGTCTGCTTCTGCAACTGGCGTACGTACATCACGACATCCCAGCGCTCGTCCGAATTCATCGCGTCGTAATACGCCGGCATATGAGTTCCGCCGTCGCGGATATAGCCGTAGATGAAACCGTCGGGGAGCTCGCGCGCGACCGAGTTCATCAGGTTGTAGGGCGGGTAATGCAGGAGATGGGCGACCGTGCCGTTGCCCGTTCCGCTATCCCCATGGCAGGGGGCGCAGTTGTCATAGTAGAGCTTCTCGCCATGGGCGAGATTCTCCGGCGTCGGCTGCAACGTATTATGCATCCGGACCGTCATCATTTCGAGCGACATCGGCGGCTCGCCCGTGTCGACTGGCAGCGTCCCCGGCGGCATCACCCGCGGCGACACCTCCAGCGGCTGCAGCGCCGGCCCGCGATACATATCGATACTCCACGGGAACGACCACGCCGGAGCCGCGGTGGCGACGCATAGCAAAGCGGCCGCAGCGGCATAGCGGGCGGCGCGCAAGGGGTTCAGTAGAGACGCAACCGTGGCGGCGGGTCTCTTCCGGCCACGGGCGAATTTGCTTGGACTCACGCTCTAATCACTCCTTCCATCGGCTCGGCAACTTAGCGTAACCCACGGGCCGCGGCAACGCTTCGCCGCGCCGCCGTTCGCGTCCTCGCTCCCGATTACTTGTTGACCGTTACGTAGCCGACCATGCCGTCCATCTCATGCGGAACGCAGGCGTACTTGTAGGTTCCCGGCACCGTGAAGGTGTAGCTGAACTTCCCGCCCGGCTGCATGAATCCCGAATCGAAGGCCTTGGCGCCCGGCGGTAGCGATACATCGGCGGGCTTCTGGACGTTATCGGCGTCGGTGGTCACGTCGTGCAAGGTGCTGGCATTGTTGTCCCATTCGACGGTATCGCCGACATTGATCGTCACCTTGGCCGGCAGATAGACCGGCGGCGTATCCGACATCTTGACCACGACGGTCTTGCCGGCTGCGAGCGCCGGCGTCGAAGTCATCAGCGCGGCGCCCGCGCACAAAGCGAAGGCGGCGGCGCCAGCCATAATTGCGCGTCCCTTACGGACGCGAAGAATTCTACTGAACATCCTGACGGCTCCTTGAATTGCACCCCGATGCTTTGACCCCCAAGGCATCACAATTACCTAATATCGCGTACCGATAGATTTAAGTCCAGCTTACGCGAAGATCGGTTCGGTTCGCCACTATGATCCGCTCATTTCGCCTCCGCAACCCGCGGAATCGCGAGATAGACGGGGGCCGAACACGCGAAGCTCGCCGCCGCCCCGACGAGCGCGATCGCGACGCAGACCTCGAACGCGCCAGTGTAGTTGCCGGCGAGATCAGCCATTCGTCCGACCATTGGCGCGCCGATCGAAAGCCCCAGAGTCATCAGGAAACCCATAATTCCGAACAGCGACCCGAAACGCTTCAGTCCCAGCGTCTCCGCCAGGATCATTGGTATCAGCGCAACCGGCGCCGCACCGGTGATTCCCTGCACGATCACGAACGCGGCCAGTATCCAGGGCGCCTCGGCAAAAATCAGCATCGCGGTCGCCGCCGCCATCGCCAGGAATCCGATGCCGAGCGCCGTGCGGCCGCCGATCCGGTCGCCGAGTGCGCCCATGAGCGGCTTTCCGACCGCCGCCAGTCCGAGCAGAAGACTCAACACTCCGGTCGCCATCGTCCGCCCGTAGCCGAGTCCGATCAGGTACTGCACCGTGTGGACGAAGACGCCCGCGACGAACACGCCCCACGAAAGCTCCGCCACCGCAAGCATCCAGAACGCCCGCGTGCGAATCGCCTCGCCGGTCTCGAGTCCCGGGAGCGAGTCGGCGCGTCGGGCCACGTTGAGCGCTCGGCCGTCAGCCGGCCGCGTGCGCACGACGATCGCCAGCAGCGGCGCGATCAGCACGATCGCCGGTATCGCGAGTACCGCATAGGCCGCGCGCCATCCCGCATGCGCGATCACATAGCCAGCCAGGATTGTCATACCCATCCCGCCAAGCTCCATACCGGCCGTCGTGACCCCGAGCGCCGTGCCGCGCCGCTCGCCAAACCAGTTGGCAACCACCAGCGAGGCCGGAAGAAAGGTCGAGGCGCCGAGGCCGGTGCCAAGCACGACCGCACCGACGATCAGGCCGTGAAATGACGACGCCCGGCTCAGGGTCAGAAATCCGATACCGGCGACGACCGCGCCCACGGGCATCACGACGCGCGCCTCGATCCGGTCGAGCAACGCGCCCGCGAACGGGGCGGTTATCCCAACCGAGAGCGCGATTGCGCTCGAGACCAGCGCCATCCTGCCCTTGCTGTAGCCGAAGGCGTGGAGCAGCGCCGGAAAAAATACCGGCGAGGTATTGTAGCCCGCGCCCCAGAGAAAAAAGAGGGCGACAAAGAGGGTGGCGGTGATCGCCCAGCCCTGGCGCTCCTGCTTCGTCATGACGGCCACCTCCGCCTTCGGTAGTTGCGCCGCCTGACCGCGGCACCGCCGCATCGCTACAAGGATAAAAGTGACGCTTGGGGGTAAGGGGCGCTGGCTGCCCGCTCCTCAGAGCATGCTGGAACCGGGCGGGTTGCGGCGATAGTCCACACCCTCCCGATTCAGCCTCGCAGGTCCCCATTGGGCACCCCAGATGGGCGCCGGACGGGGATAATGACCGATCACGGAACTTTCGGCAAGAGTTTGCGACGCCAGGGATAATTTAGCGCAGTCGTCGCCTCAGTCCGCGAGGACCCGCAAATTGCACTCGCGATGGACGCGGCCGAAATCGTTAAGCTCCTTCTCGATTGCCGAAGGAGAGGGCTTGGGGTCGCCGAGCATGATCTGCTTTGCCGTCGCCACATCCACCCCGTCAGCCTCGACCGAGAGGCTATGATCGTCGCATAGAACAAAAGCCATATCGCGTGTGCTCCTTTTGGGCGTTCAAGGGTAGCCGATAGCGTTCGGCCTGTCAGCAGGGTTGACGTTCGGCTTGGTATTTATGCTAAGCAATCGTTCGTTCGGTTAAGGCAATCCGTTGCGAAGCCTGAGCCGTAGATTATAGAGGGAAGCTCCGCTATCGCGCGTGCGGCCCGCCAGGAGGTCACGGACATCGTCGCCCGAGGCCGCTTCGGGGGGAAGCATTCGCGAGCAGGTGGGCTGATCGGCTGAGTAGCTTTAGGCACGGCACCGGCGTAGACCAATAAGACGGTTTGTTATACGAGGAGGTGATGAACTAATGTGTCAGACGCCGTCACGCCGTCATGGCGAGGCTATAAGCGCGTCAATTTTCTAATTGATTTGAGCAAAGAACCTTGCAGTTTGGGGTAATCCTTTATGGAGAGAGAGGGACAAGCGATGAAGACTGTGTTTCGCGTTTTATTGATCGGATTGATGGTGGGTATGTTGCCATCGCTCGGATGGACGCAGACGTCCACCGATTACAGCGAGATGGACACGTTTCTGAAGAGTACGCAGACCGCGCCCGACCTGCCCGTCGGCACCAAGATAACGATGGCGAACTGGCGGCAGTACCAGGCGTACCTGCCGTTCGGCATGGTCAAGCTGTTCGAGGGTGGCTACGGACTCAAGATGCCCTCTGACGTCGAGATCGATATCGGCCCCGTGACCTCGGGCAACATCCCCAAGACCTTCCTTGAGGCGACGGAAAAATACGGTGACCAGAACTCGGTGACGGTTCTGCCCAACGGCCACTACGTATTGAACAATTACCATGGCGGTCTCCCCTTCCCGAACCCGACCGATCCGAACAAGGGATGGAAGATGCTGGCCAATGTCTTCTTCACATACGTGCCGGCCATTGTGACGAGCACGCCGGATAATATGGGTTCGGTCTGGTTCAGAGACCATTTCAATAATGTCTCCGAAGACAGCTTCGACCTCGTCTATCGCCAGAGCGGTTACAACACCGACCCCGGAATCAAGCCGGATGAGGACTACGCGCCAGGCTCGTGGTACACCGAATGGTTCATGGAAGAGGTGCCCATCCAGGCGCGCTATACCGCCTCGCTGCAAATCTTCTACAAGGATCAAGAGGCTCATCCTTTCCCGGATCAGTACGTCTTCGTACCGGCGCTGCGCCGTTCGCTGCGACTTTCGACCGCGGCGCGATGCGCACCGACTTTCGGCAGCGACTGGGTGGCCGACGACGCCAAGCTGAATGGCTTCAACGGCTCGACCGCGACCTACACCGCGAACTGGCTCGGCGATCGCAAGGAGATCGAGTTGCTGGATCCAGCAATGAAGGCGGGCTACGACTATCCTAACGACTACGATCTGCCGCTCGGCTTCCCCCGTCCCGACTGGGGCGCATGGCAGGTTCGTCCGGTTTCGATCATCAACGTCACCCGCATCCCGACCGAATCGGCGGGCTATTGCTACGGCAACCGCGTGATGTATCTCGATCGGGAGACTTGGGAATCGTTCTGGAACGACAACTACGATTCCAATCATAAGCTCTGGAAGGTATTTGCCTACGAGAACGCGTTCGGCCCGGTTCCCACACTCGGCAAGGCCTGGGTCGGTATCGCCGCGATGGCGTGGGACCTGCAGAACACTCACATGACGATCTGGAGCAGCTGGGGCAACAAGAACCAGAAGAGCCACTACATCAACGATCAAGCGCCGGCCGAATATTTGAACGGCGTCAAGTACGGCTCGGCCGCGGGCCTGATGCAGATCATGAAGTAACACGGCGCCCGTAACGATCGATTAACCATCAGGGCGCGGCCATCAGGCCGCGCCCTGATTCATTTCCACGAACCGCTGCGCCGCTACCTGATCGTTTCGATTTTGTGTTACTCGAACGATAACTGGATTAACTAACCCGCAAGGAGCGCGCGCGATGAGTCTCAAGGGAGCGGCCGCAATCGTAGGTATTGGCGAACTCAAGCCAACCAAGGAACCGGGCAACGCCACGGCGCTGGGCCTGATGGCAAAAGTGACGGCCGAGGCGATCGCCGATTCGGGCCTCGAAAAGCGCGACATCGACGGCTTTTTCTGCGGCATGGCCTTCGCCGACCCTGGCGCGCTCTATCCCGCCAGCGTGGCCGAGGTGCTCGGGATCAATCCGCGCACGCTCAACCAGGTCGATATCGGCGGCGCGAGTCCGGCCGGGATGGTCTGGCGCGCCGCCTCGGCGATTCAGTCCGGGATGTGCAGCGCGGTGCTATGCCTCGTCGCCGATCTGAACCGGATGGGCGATCAGCGCGTGCCGGTGATCTCGACCCAGCGCGAGTTCGAGGCGCCCTACGGAAATATCGGCGCCAATTGCGGCTACGCGATGATCGCGAATCGCCATATGTACGAATACGGCACCACCGCGCGCCAGATGGCCAAGGTCGCCGTCGACCAGCGCGCCAACGCGCTCAAGAATCCGCTCGCCACCTTCAACGACAAGCCGCTCACGATCGACGACGTGCTTGCCTCGCGCATGATCGTCGATCCGCTTCATCTCTATGAAATCGTGAGTCCATGCACTGGCGGCTCGGCGCTGATCGTCGCGTCGCCCGAAGTAGCGAAACGCACCAAGCATCCGCCGGCATGGCTCCTCGGCGCGGGCGAGTATTCCAACCACGCCAGTATCACTTACGCGCCGTCGCTCACCGACTCGCCCGTCAAGCCGGCGGCGGAGAACGCCTTCAAGATGGCAGGCGTCGCGCACAAGGATATCGATCTGGTCTGCCCCTATGACTGTTACACGATAACCGTGCTGGTCACGCTCGAGGACGCGGGCTTCTGCAAAAAGGGCCAAGGCGGACCGTTCGCAGCCGAGCACGATCTGACCTACGCCGGCGATTTTCCCTGCAACACGCACGGCGGCCAGCTCTCCTTCGGCCAGCCAGGTCTCGGCGGCGGGATGAGCCATGTGACCGAAGCCGCGCGCCAGCTAATGGGCCGCGGCGGCGAACGGCAGGTCAAAAACGCGCGCCTTGCCTACGTCAACGGCAACGGCGGAATCATGAGTGAGCAGGTGAGCCTGATTCTGGAGCGACGTTCATGAGCGAATACCATAAGCCGCTGCCCAAGCCTTCAATAACCAGCCGCCCCTACTGGGAGGCCGCGCGCAAGCACGAACTCAGGCTTCAGCGATGCGAGGCGTGCAAGGCGTTCGTCTATTATCCGCGCGATCGATGCCCGCATTGCTTCTCGGATCGGCTTTCGTGGGAACCGGTCAGCGGCCGCGGCAAGGTCTACAGCTACACCATCGTGCGGCGCGCCTCGACCCGCTCCTTCATGGAGCCCTACGTGCTCGCGATTGTCGAACTGGACGAAGGACCGCATCTGACGACCAATATCGTGGCGGCGCCCGAGCAGGTGAAAATCGGGATGCCGGTGCGGGTCCATTTCGACGACGTGACGCCCGAGCATACGCTGGTTAAATTCGCGCCCGCCTGATCGCGGCCAGGAAATCGCGCAGAGCGAATCGCGCCGCGCGTCAGGCGAGCAGCACCGCGACGATTCCGGTCAGAAAGATTCCGTCGAAGGTGCCCGCGCCGCCGATCGATGCGACCGGCGCTCCCAGTTCGCTGATCTTGCCGATATTGAGCAGGTCCGCGCCGATCAGTGTTCCGAGTACGCCGCTGATATAGGCGATCGCGTCGGCATGATGCGCGCTCGCGCCGAGCAGGATTCCGACGATGGCCGCGACGATCGGCGGAATGAACATCGGCGTCGCGATACCCAGCCCGGGCACCGGGCGGGCGAACCGATGCACCACGAAAGTCACGATCGCGGTTCCGATCGCAGCCGGAAACAGCAGCGCCGGATGGCCAAACAGCAGCCATGCGCTCAGGCTTATCGGAACAACCGCGCCGCCCACGTTGACCGCGACCACGGTCGAGCCGTGCGATTCGAGATGCGCGGGGACCCGATACTGCACGCCGAACGATCGCACCATCTGCTCCGGATGCGCGGGGACGTTTCTTGTGATGCGCGTCACGGGAATATTGACGAAGCTGCCGAGCAGGCTCGCGAACAGCAGCATGAAGGCGTCCTGCGGCGGTACTCCGAGCGATCGGAACGCATAGCTGATTACGCCGACCTCGAACATCCCGACCAGGAAGGCGATGACGACAAAAAAGATTATCCAGTAAAGGAAAACAAACGGCGCGAAGAACATGGGCACGGATCATAGCAGCCCGTCCGGTCAGCGCCCATATCGCATTGCCGCGCCCGCGATTCACCAACCGAATCGAATAACCTCGCGTTCAAACATTGCGCTGGCAATAGCGCCGCGTTTGCGATGTCATCTGCTTACGGCGCCGCGGTCGCAGTTTTGGCGCACCGATTTCTCTCGCACGGAGGTCTGTCCATGAATCAGGAAGTCGAGAACCTGCTCAACGCGCTGGCCGATGCCGAACGCGCCGGTGGCCGCGTGCTGCACGAACTCACGCCGATGGCATCGAATCCGGAGTTGCGCGCGATGCTCAAGAAGGTCGGTCACGACGAGGGCTACTACGCGGGCGAGCTGCTCGCGCATACGCGGCGCCTCGGCGGCAATCCGTCGAACAAGACCGGCGACTTCGTCGAGAAGGTGCGCGCGGTCCCGGACTTTATCGGCAAGCTCAAGCTCCTGAATCGCGGCCAGAGCTGGGTGGTGCGCAAAATTCGCGACGGTCTGCCGAATATCGGCGACGACGAACTCAAGGGCTTTCTGCTCGCGATGGCGGCGGGCCACGAGATGAGTATCGGCGCGCTCGACCGGATGCTCGAAGCGGGCGCGAACTGAGGCGGTCTTGTGCAAAACGGCCCGGCGGGTAAGATCGCGCTCAAACCAATGAATACCTCCGAACGCGAAGAATTGCTCGCGATGCTGGCGCGCCATTCCTATTTCGAGCGCGAGGCCGTCACGCTCGCCTCGGGCCGCTCCTCGAACTACTACATCGATTGCAAGCGCACGCTCTATGTTCCGCGCGGCGCCTACCTCGCGGGTGAACTGATGCTCGAGCTGGTGGCGGCCGAGCACATCCAGCAAATTGGCGGGATGGCCGCGGGAGCGCTCCCCGTCACCGACGCGATTATCGCCGCGGCCCATCGCCACGGCGCGCTCGAACTGCGCGGCTTCTTCGTCCGCAAGGAGATGAAGGCGCACGGCCTGCAACAGCAGATCGAGGGCGCATTCGCGAAGGAACTGCGCGCGGCGGTTATCGACGACACGATCACGACCGGCGGCTCGAGCCTGAGCGCGGTCGCCGCGATGCGCGAGGCGGGCGCCACGGTGACTACCGCGTTCGCGATGGTCGAGCGCGGCGAGGGCGCGGCGGCGGCCTTCGCCAACGCGGGTCTCGCCTATCGATGGCTCTTCACGGCCGAGGAAATCCGCGCCGCCCGCAAAGGATCCGGCGGTGGCTGAACCCCGCCTGGTCAATGCCGCCGCTATCGCCGGCGCGCGGCGCTTGGGCGCGACCACCAGGCTTGCCGCGATCTTCGGCGATCCGGTCTCCCATTCGCTGTCGCCCGTGATGCATAACGCAGCCTACGCCGCGCTCGGGGTAGACCGCGCCTACGTCGCGTTTCATGTCCGCCCGCCCGACCTCGCTGCGGCCGTCCGCGCGATTCCTGCGCTTGGAATCGTCGGCGCCAATATCACCGTCCCGCACAAGGAGCGCGCCGCGCGGATGGTCGCGCGCCTCAGCGCCGAGGCCCGGATGCTCGGCGCGATCAATTGCGTCGTCAATCGCACGCTCGAACTGGTCGGCGACAATACCGACGCACGCGGGCTCGAACGCGATCTGCGGAGCCTCGAGCTCGCGCTCGACGATCGGATTGTGATCGTGATTGGCGCGGGCGGTGCGGCCGGCTCGGCGATCGTGGCGGCCCTGCGGCTTGGCGCGCGTCGGATCGTAATCGCGAATCGCACGCCCGCGCGGGCGCAATCGCTGCGCCGCCGGCTTCGCGCGCGCCTCACCACCGACCTCGAACGAGTCCCGATCGACGTGCGCGGACTCGACGCACTGACCGATATCGAGGTGATGTCGCGCGCCGCGCTGGTGATGAATGCGACGCCGATGGGCCTCGTCTCACCCGGCTTCGCGCGGATGAACGCGAAAGCGACGCCGCGCAACTGCTTCTTCTATGATTTGGTCTACGCGGCCAATCCGACCGCGTTTATCAATGCCGCGATCGGGGCCGGCCGCCCGTGCGCAGACGGCGCCGGGATGCTCGTGAATCAGGGCGAACTCGCGTTCGAGCTTTTCAACGGCGTGGCGGCGCCCGCGGGCGTGATGCACCGCACTATTTGGGAAAAACTCGCCCGCCGCCCGGGTGATCTCCACGCCTGACCGCGCCCGCCCCTTCGCAAGTTCTGTAATGCAATTGACACCGCACAGTAATCCCGGCTTGCACGAGCATCTGGTCTCTCGCTTGGCGGCTTTACCACTCGATACTCCCGTTATCGATCTCGGATGCGGCAGCGGAGATTGGTTGGTCCGGCTGGCAGATTACGGTTTCAACGACCTGCTCGGCGTAGACAGCGAAAAGGAGGCGCCTTTCGAAGGGCACGGCCGGGTGCGTTTCGTTCGCGCCAACCTCGACGAGGGACTCGAACTGGGCGAGGCTCGCTTCGGACTCATAACCGCGATCGAAGTCTTCGAGCATCTGTCGAATCCAGAGCATTTGTTTGACTATGCGCAACGCTATCTGAGCGATTCGGGGCTCTTTTTGTTGACCACTCCGAACATTTACTCGGTCCGTTCCCGCGCGCGTTTCCTGATGACCGCCCGGATGCCGTTCTTTGAGGTTGAGAGCAATACTGCGCCAGGTCATCTTCATCCGTTGATGCTCGATCCTTTATTGCGCGTGATACTTAAACCCCGCCAACTGGAAATAGCTAACGTTTGGACGCATCCGGAACGCGGCAGCGACGGCACGCGATGGCCGCTAAAGTTGCTCGAACGCTTCATGTCTCTGATCCTGCCAAACGATCTGTCTGGTGACTCTCTGTGCGTGCTTATGCGCCGAAGCGCTTCGCGCGGATGAACGCGAAAGCGACGCCGCGCAACTGCTTCTTCTATGATCTGGTCTACGCGGCCAATCCGCAGTTATTCCTCACAATACTCAGTCAGTCTTCGAAAGGTTGTGCGTATTCGACCAGCACGCCGCGCGTTGCCTTGGGATGGAGAAAGCAGATCATTCCGGCCAGCCCCCTGCGCGGCGCCTGATCGATTAGCGCAATCCCGGCCGCCCGCGCCTCTTCGAGTTCGATCGCGACGTTCCCGGTCTCGAAGCATACGTGATGGAGTCCGCCGCCGCGGCGCGCGAGGAACTTGCCCACGCCATTGTCGGGACTGAGCGGCTCGAGCAGCTCGATTTCGCTGTTGCCGGCGTCGAGCAGCGCCGCCCTGACACCCTGCTCCGCGATAGTCTCGGTCTTGGTGAGTCTGAGCCCAAGCGTATCGCGCCAGAACCTAAGTCCCGCTTCGAGATTCGGCACGACCACGCCCACATGATGGATTCGCTTTAGCATCTTACGACTCCGCCGGTTTGTGATCGGCGCAGATTCGGTTCTGCAGGCCGATCCATTGCGTCTTCATCTCCGGGCTCCCGAGGCTCGGATGCTCACTGCGGGTTGACGCGAGCTGCTTGCACGCGTCGTTGACGTCGCCTTGCGCCGCGTAGATCGTCGCGACATTGAAGCCCGCCTCATACCACACGCTATCCGATTGCGCCGCGACCTGCTCGACCCGCGACCACAGGTCGATCGCGTCCTTGTAGTCCTTGCGCGACTGCGCGATCCGCGCCAGTCCGGCATTCGCGTCGGGCGAGGCGGGATCGGCCTTGACGACCTCGTTGAAGGTCGCCTCGGCCTGATCGGTCTGGCCCATCGCCGCGTAGGCCTCGCCCAGAATCGAGAGCGTGCCGGTCAGATCCTTGGCCGGGATTTTTCCCGCATTCACCATGTTTTGGAACCACGCATAGGTGAGCGCCGTCAGCCGCGCGTTCGCCACGTATGCGGTCTGATCGCCGCGGGTCAGGGCCGCCTGCGCCTGCTTCCAGAAATCGACGCCGATCTCCTTGATAAAATCGTTCGCGGCGAGATTGCCGCTGTTGCGATTCACCATCGCGGCCACGTCGCGCTCCAAATCCGGATAACGCCCCATCGCGACCTGCGACTTGAGCCGCCATTCGAAGATCTCGTTGAAGTGCTCCTTCATGTCCGGATAGTCGTTCTCGTAGCCCTCGAGCAGGTCCGCCATCTCCTTGTCGTCGACGCTCCCATGATGCTCCTCGAGGCTCGCGAGCATATAGATCGCGCGCCCGCGCATGTCATGAAAGAAGGCGCGCTGCCCCGGTGCAAGCCGCTGCGCCATCGGCTCCCGGCTGATCGCATCGCGCAACCCCTTGATCGCGGCCGCCCGCAGCGCCGTGGTCGCAGCCGGCTCGGGCGCCTTCGGATTCTGCGCCGCGGCCTTCTCCGCCGCCGCCACCATCATGTAGTTGCACTCGGCCGCGTTGAAAACCGCGGTGTAGTCGTAATCGGGACTACCCGAGACCTGCGCGTAAAGTTTCGCCGCCTCGGCATAATCACCCTTCTTCTGCAGGCGTTCGGCGAGCCTGAAGCGCGGCTCGTAGGCATACTGGCCGTGCGGATAGGAGTTTAGATAATCCTCGCCCGCCGCAACCCATTGAGCTTCGAGCCGCGTGTTGCGCTGCCCGCCATGCTCCCACTCGGTGCGCGGCAGCTTGTAGCGCATGTAGGCGGCCCATTGAGCGTCGGGATTTCCCCGCTGCTGCGCCACCTGGTCGACCAGTTGCTCGACCAGGTCGGTACGTCCCGCCGCATAATAGATCTCCGCCGCGTACTTATAGCCCTGCGGATAGCGGCCGGTCGCCGCCGCCGCCGCGAAGTAGTGCGCCGCCGGCATCACCTGATGCTTGTAATAGAGCACGTTGGCCAGCAGCCATTTCTCGAACGGATCGCTCGAATCGCCAAATTCCGCGACCGGGTCCCGCACGTATTGTGAAATCGCCGAGAGCGAGACCGCCCAGTCCTGCTTGTCGTTCTGCCGGACGCGGATATATTCGACCGCTTTGTTATGGAAATCCGCGCGCTTGGCCGGATCGGTCGCCGCCGCTTCGGCCTCGAACAACTCGCGCAGCCGCAGCATTTCGAGCCCCTGGCGACTCTGTCCGCTGGCGCCAGAGGCCAGATCGCCGGTCAGGTTCGCGGCCTCGCCCGTCTTGCCCATCTGCGCATAGGTCGCCGCCAGCCCCTGCTCCGCCGCGCGATACTGCCGCGTCCCGTACCCGTCACGCATCACCTGCCTGAAGTCAGCGATCGCGTGGCCATACTCCGACCGGTCGTACTTGCCCAGCTCGCGCTCGCAAAACGCGCGTCCCAGAATATTCTCGCGCACCAGTTCGGGTGAGACGATCAGCAAAGTGCTGTTGGTGAATCCGTCGATCGCCTGATTCAGCAGCGGACGCGCAAGCGACGGCTCTTCGGCATAGAGCAGCGCGCCCTGGTAGCGCAGCCACGAGAGCGGATAGAGCGCGGTCAGCGCAATCTGCTCCGGCTGATCGTAATCGCAGTCCGCCCCGCCCGCGTCTATCTGCGCGACGCAAGCGTCCTTTTTCCTCTGATATGCGCTGTAGATACGGCTCAGCAGCGATTCCAGCCGCGAGTAGGTCGCCAGCAGCTCTTCGCGATCATTGCGCGATCCCGCCAGCGTCTGCTCGAAGTCGGCCTCGGCTTCGTTGAGCTGCTGTATAACCGCCGGGGCCGCCGCGGGGTTCGAGATCGCGTCTTCAACCTGCGGCTCGACATCATCGATGCGCCGGTTCAACTGGCCCAACCCTCCCGAGGCTATCGCGGGGGCGGCGAGCGTCGCGATTATCGTGAATATAGCCAGACCATGGCGGTACGTAAGGAGCGTACGCTTCATCGTTGTCTCAACAACCGGATTGCTTGATTTTCAGCCCGGGTCCCCAAAAGCCGCGCCTGTCCGGTCGGCGGGCCGCTTAGATTAAGGATAAATGGCGTCCAAGCGTCAAGCTAATCCCATCCGTTTCGCCGCCTCTTCGATTTCTCCGAGCGATCGCACCCGCGCATAGCCACCCTCGATCTGAACCGGCACCTCGAGTTCCGGCGCCACAATTATCACCGGTATTCCAACCGCGCGGGCGCCCGCCAAGTCGTGAGTATCGGAGTCGCCAACATGGATCGCTTCGCCGGCCGCCACCCCGTGCGAATCCAGGGCGACCCGAAAAATCTCCGGCGCCGGCTTGGCGTAACCCGCTTCCGACGAGATCGTTATCGAATCGAAATATCGGCCGAGCCCCAGTCCATCGAGGATGCCATAGAGCCGATAGTCGAAATTCGAGAGCACGCCGAGCGCGATATGCCGCGCGCGCAGGCGCTTGAGTACCGCCGCCGCCGCCGGATCGGATCGCCAATTCGCCGGATCGCCAAAGAAGGCGAAGAGCGCGTCGAAGAATGTGTCGAAGTCGTCAAACCGCCCCAGCCGATCGAAGGTCCGCGCGACGACGCCGCGCCACCATTCGCGCTCGAGCCGCCGCAGTTCGCCGTCCTCGTGACCGGGGCCGAAAGCGAGGCCCGGCGTCTCGTGAAACGCCCGCCTGAAGGCCGCCGAGACCTGAGCCGGTTCAGCCGCCACACCGAATCGTGCAGCCATCCGCGCGTAGCTCTGTCCGATCGGATTCCGCGGTTCGAGCAGCGTGCCGGCGGCGTCGAAGAAGACTGCTTTCAGCATGGTATCGGCGGCGTCACGATCGCTTTACATCCGGCCTAGCACGAAGCGCTTCAGCAATGGGCCGATCGATCGAATCACCAGCGCGCGCCCGTTGCGGAGCTTGCCGTAGTAGACCGCCGCCGATTGCCCTATCCGCGAAAGCAACGGCACCTCAAAGAAATTCAAGCCGCGCGTCCATCGCACCGCCTTCAACCCGCACCACGATATAGCCGCCGTCCTTGAACGGACCCGCGTTGAGCACCTTGGTCGGCCCAATCGAATCGACGCCCGCCGACTCGTGAATATGTCCCGAGATGCATACGTCCGGCTTCACCGCTTCGATAAATCGGCGCGCCGCCGTGCTGCCGACCGCCAGCCCGCCCCCGATCCGGTCGCACGCGGTCTCGAACGGCGGCGTATGGCAGATCATCAGCAGCGGGCGGCGCTCGCGCACCTGCTCGTATCCTCTCATCAGCTCCGCATGAATCTCGTCCTCGGTGAGTTCGAGCGGGGTCTTGAACGGGGTGATATTCGACCCGCCGCAGCCGAAGATGGCGACCCCGTCTATCACCATCCCGCGGCCGTGCAGCGCCACGCCCTCCTGTTCGAGGAACGCGATCACTTCGGGGCGATCGAGATTGCCCGGCAGCGCAAGCACGTTCGGACATGCGCGACGCACTTCGTCGAGCACCTTGCGCGCGTCGTCGGGCCCGCCGAAGTTGGTCAGGTCGCCCGACACGATCACCAGGTCTGCGCCGCGCATCTCGTCAAGCATCCGCGCGAGATTCCCGGTCGCCATATGAACGTCGCCAAATGAGATTATCTTCATCGCGAAAGGTCCGCCTTCCCCCGGCACGCAGAAATAGAATAGCGAATCGCGTGCTTCCTTGAATACGGCTGACCTTCCAGTCGCGACGCGTTCCGACTGCCCGCCCGCGCGCGCTAGAATCGTTCCCGCGATGAATCCGCTCGATCAGTTCGCGTTCGTGATGGTGCGCCCGCTTCGCGCGGGCAATATCGGCGCCGCCGCCCGTGCGCTCAAGAACATGGGAATCGCCGACATGCGGCTGGTCGCGCCCGCGGCGAAAGACGACCTGGCCGAACTCGCGATGGCGGTGCATGCACGCGACCTGCTCGAACGCGCCCGCGTTTTCGACGACTTGCCGTCCGCGCTCGCCGATTGCACGCTGACGGTCGGTACCACCTGCCGGCCGGGACCTTATCGCGACGCCGTCGTCGCGATTCGCTCGGCCGCGCCCGATCTGATCGCCGCTTCACCTTCGAATCGTATCGCAATCATCTTCGGACCCGAGGACTCCGGCCTCAGCAACGAAGACCTCAAGCTCTGCAATCGATTGATCACGATCCCGACGGCGCCGGTCTATCCGTCGCTCAACCTGGCGCAGGCGGTCGTCGTAATCGCGTACGAGCTGATGAGCGCGGCTGACATCGGACGCACGCTGCCTGCCTCTGATCCATTCGCGCCTGCGGGCGAGGTCGAAGCGATGATGGCGCGCCTTGCCGACGCTCTTTCAACCATCGGCTTCCTCTCCGATGAAAACTCCGACCACATGATGTTTGCGCTACGCGAACTGTTGGGCCGCAGCGGATTACGCCCGCGCGAGCTGGATATTCTTAACGGTATCGCGCGGCAGATCAGATGGTTCGCGACCGGCGGACGCGAAACCGCCGCGGCCAAGCTCGAAGCGGGACGCAAGCTCCGTTGATCGCCTCAATCCCAGGCTCGCGGCGGCGCGCCAAATCAGCGATACTCTCGCTCGGACGTGATCGATGGCCGAGATAATTCAACTGCGCGAGATTCTGGCGGAGCGCCGCCGCGGGCGCGCGCGAAGCGCCGAGCGCGAAAGCCTCGAACGCGCGATTGTGATCCTCAAGCAAAATCTCGCGACCGCCGCGGTCCTTCTCAACGACGCCCCCGCCCACGATGCCCTCGTTATCGCGGAACGGGTCGAGAAGCTCGCCGCGATGGTTCGTTACGGCCTGCAGATGCTGTCCGACGAGGCCGAAAGCGGTCCCGCCGGCGGCCCCGGTCTCTCACGTTCACGCTGACGCAGGCGCGAGATAGCACTTTTCCATCTATGCCGCGGGCCTTTCAGGCGTTCCGAACCTCGATCCGCCTGGGTTTCGCCTGCTCCTTCTTCGGAAGCTCCAGCTCGAGCACGCCGTTGCGCAGCGTCGCGCTTATCTTCGATACGTCCACATCCTCGTTCAGGGCGAATTCCCGATAGTAGTTGCCGACATTGTACTCGGTGTACATCGGCCGCAACCCGGCATACATTTCGGTGTCCACTTTGCCAACGATCGTCAGTATCCCATCTTTCAGAGTGACTTCGGCGTCCTTTTCCTTCACACCCGGCATATCCGCCCATAGCTTCAGCGAATGCTCGAACTCATGGATGTTTACATCCGGCGTGTAATAGCGTCCCGGGCGCGTCTGCTCTTGTGTCTTTGCAACTTGCTGCTTTTCTCTGGTCGTGATTTCCCTGCTCTCAGCCATGATCCTTACCTCTGTCAGGCGGTTTTCACCGTGATCTGCCGCGCCACGGCGTGCTCGGCTCTGGGGACACGCACTATCAGCAGCCCGGCCTCGTAGCGCGCCTCGGCCCGATTGACGTCGTACTCCTCAGGCAGTTGAATCGAGCGGGAGAACTTGCCCTCGTTCAATTCCCGCCGGTGGTAGCCCAAACCGGCGCCATTGAGCTTGAACTCTCGTTCTCCGCTGAGCGTCAACGTTCTACCCTTGCCCACGACGCCAAGCTCCTCCACATCAAGACCGGGAACCTCCGCGACAACCATCGCAGCCTCGGGCGAATCAAAAATGTTGACCGGCGGATAGGCCCCGTAGCCCGACAGTCCCATGCCGAAGGCGGGATTCCGCATGAACCGCTCGAGCTCGTTCTGCAAACTCAGCAATCCACCGACCGTACCGGAATCAAACCTCAACAGAGCCATGATGTTGGACCTCCTTCCTGTCATTCGAGACTCGTTTCCGAAAACCGTTTTCCGCAGGCGTTTCGCCGATGCGATCTTCCCACGTCCTTGAGATAATCATCTCTGTTGCGCGTGCAAGGCGGATCGTGAGGAGATGAGAAAATCGCATCGACGGCTGACGAGCCGGCGCTGTTCGCGATGCGACGCCGCCTCAGCCAGCGCGCGGGGCCGCTTGATTTCGTTGGGCCGGACGGCTACGAGATTAGGGTTCGAGTGCTCCCCGGTAGCTCAGTCGGTAGAGCGGACGGCTGTTAACCGTCAAGTCGCTGGTTCGAATCCGGCCCGGGGAGCCAGCTTTTATCCCAATTGATTCCCGGCTTCGCGCTGGACGCAAGCGGGACGCCCTGAATTCGATGCGCCAACGCCGGGGCCGCATCCGCGACCCCGGCTATTCGAGGCGCCCGACTATTGGCAGACCGGCAATGTCCCCGGTCCCGACTTGTAATGCGGGAACTTGTTGTTGAGTCCGCCCGCCGCCACTTGCACGACCTGCGTGGTCGTGCCTTTCAGCACCATCACATTTTGATTCGCCGGCGGTCCCGGCCACGTATAGCCGCCCGTCCCATAGACGCTCGACGCCGGACAATCGGAGACTCCCGGTTTGTACGCGGGATCATTCAAGGTAATCCGATAACTCGGACAACCTTCCGCCGGGCAGACATAATACGACTCGGCGGTAGTGTTCTTGGGACAGAATGCCGGATCCGTAGGCGCACCGGTGCAATTTCCCAGCGGCGAAGGCCCGACCGCGTTCGGGTCGGTCTGAGCAGCCCAGAAAAATAGCATCCCACGCGTCTTGTCGTAGTAATAATTGTTGAGGTTCGGCGGTCCATTGAGCTGGCCGTTAGTGGTCATCCCACCGATCGTTTGAACCTCCTTCAGAGCCGGATTGGGCCCGATGTTGCTCACGGTCGGATAGACGCAAACGTTCTGGCCCTGGGTATCAACAGACTGGTTTGCCTTCAGGCAACCCGGCACATTGCTGAGCAGTTGTATTCCCGCCGCCGGACAGCCCGGGGGTGGAACGTTGAACGTCTCCGTGGCGGAATTCATCTGCTGGTCCAGATTATTGCAGATCACCGGGGCGCCCACTGGATAGAGCCCCTGCAGCGGATTAAAGAACTGGCGCAGAGCGGTGTTGACGACGTTTCCGCCGTTTATAATGCCCGAAAGCACATAGTTGCCACCACCATAGGATCGATAGCCCTTGGTAATCGTGAAGCTGTCGGTGGGGATGTAAGTATTCGTTCCCTGTTTCGCCGCGTAACAGATCCCCAGTTGTACGTAAAATGGATTGGTCGGGCTGATGTTGTTCTCGGTATTGACCGTATCGGTGATCGTCACGTCTACCGTCGGCCCGAATCCGGCGCCGGTGACCTGTGGCGGCCCCGGATAGGGGCTTGCAGCCACGGTGTAACCGTAACCACTGGTTACTTTCGGCTCCCAGTCCCCCAGGCCGTTGCGGCCCTTCAACGCCATCGAGCCGTGGTAGTCGGTGAATCCCGTGAGCGCGCTGAAGTCGGTGGTGTTTTTGGTGAATGTGATGTTCTGTGTGTAGCCGAGATTTATCGGGGGTCCAACAAACGGGGGATTCATCGTCTCGAGTTCGAGCTGGCCAATCGCGCTCGGCACCATCGCCGCGGTCGGGCGCCCTTCCCGCAACTTGTCTTCCGCCCCCTCCGCCAGACACTCGTCGGTGGAATTCGATGAAGCGTTCAACGCCAGGTTGTTGAGTGAGATCGTTTGGAGCGCATGACCGGTCGGGTCCAGCGCGGTGACGCCGGCGAGCGTTCCGTCCAGATCAACGATCGTGGTGTTCTTGTCCCCGTCGGTGAAATCGCCCCGGTTGACCAATTCGGTATAGACCTGATGAACCAAATCGACGTTAGTGAAGGTCAACTGGTCGGTGGTGGTAGCGGTCGGATATGAACTCTGGTTGGCATTGAACCAGCCCAGCGCCGCGTCGCCCTCATACTTGGTATAGGGAGGTTGGTTGGCGATCGCGTAGAAACGCCAATTTTTTAGGATTTTTGCGTCGTCGACGGTCAGCAGGTTCGCCGCATCCGGATCGATTCGAAAGTTTACGAAGCGATCGTTAAGGATCAACGGTGGTCCGTCGTAGATCAGAAAGCCGAACATCGGCCAGTCCGGAGTCGGATAGCCGCGCTCGGTGAATGCGCCGCCTGTGGCCGTGCCGCTGGACGGCTTGGTCTGATCGATACATCCCCATGCGGCCCCGCGGGTCTGCGCACCGAGGGCAGGAATGATGGCGCCGCACGGCCCCCATCGATCGACATTATTGGTGCTGACGCCTACCACGACCGAGTGGGTGAAGAGTCCCCAGACACCGGGATAGTTGCCATCCACACCGCCCGAGGTGACCAGCGAGGCGTCGTCGCGGGTGGTCGCCATCCGCGCATCCTTGACGTAATAAAAACTCGGGCGCAGCCAGATTCCGCGATCGCGCATCCGCGTCAGATTTGGCGCGTCGAATTCATCCACCACAGCCTGATGGGCCGCATCGTGAGTGCCGTTCTGATATCCGAACAGGCTTTCCGACACGATGATGTCGTTCTCGTCATAGAGCCCCTGGTAGCATGCGGCGCCGCGGTTGCTCTGAAACACGCCGTGCGTTCCGGGATAGGTCGGACCGATCGGAATCCACTTGACTGCGTTCACGCTTCCATCCGGAGGCGGAACGTACCAATACGCCTTTCCGGTGTCCTGGCAGCCGGCTATCGAGTTGCCGATTAGCTTCGCGCTCGGATTGACAATCCAGAATCCGCTCGGCGGCTCGAACCACACATAAGGCGGATAACAGCCTGTTGCGGGAGACGCAACTATATCGATTTTGCCGTCTCCATTCACCTGGCCGCAGACGCCATGGCTGGGATTGGTCTGACTATCCGCGTTGAAAATATTGAATTGATGGAAAGTGATGTTCTGGAGGTTGACCAGATTATCGCCGACCCAGTAATAGCTCAGCAGCAACTTGTCGCGATTATCCTGGGTGGTGGAGTTCACGTCGAATGAGTTGCTCATCGCCCCGATTCCGAGATTGCTGGTAAAACTGATATTGGTCTCGTCGCCAACCTCCTCGTAAAAAATATGTCCCGTGATGCGGGCGCAGACGTTATTCGAGAAGCCCATGTTCTGCGTCGAATGCACCGTGATACATTTGTTGTAGCTATGGTCGATACTGTTCGAGTCGACCAGCACGTCGGCGGGATTATAACCGCTCAGGTCGCCGTCCATGTGGAAATGGATCGGATAGCTGCCAAGCTGCTCCTTGCCGAACTTCTGGAACTGCACGCCTTGTATCGAGACCGCCGTGAAGCCCTTCAGCACGCGCAGCTCTCCGCCCCAATGCTTAGTCGGCTCAGGATTATTCGGATTGTCGGCGTTCGAGGTCAGCAAAATATTGCGGCTGATAAGGCCCACCTCAGCCCGCTCATCGACGCCGTAGTTGAGGCTCGCACCCGCGGTGTAATTGGCACTCGTGCTCGGATCGCCCGGGTATGGCCCGCCGAAGTGGTAGTAATTCAGAAGATTCACCAGGGTGACCTGAGTATTGGTGCCGCACCAGTTCTTCTCGTTCACCTTGAGTCCGACGTGATCGATCTGGACGAACTCGCTCTCCCACGGGCTGAAGCTGGTGGTGGCAACCGCGATCCAATCGCCCGTCCCCCATGCGCCGGTGCCCGCGCCAACGTTTTGCGCCAGACAAATCACATTGGGCGGACTGAGTACCGGAGCCGCAATCTTCGCATCCGGACTGCTGGTCGGCCCGGCCGGCAGTGCCAGATAGGTCCAGCTCACGCCGTTCGGCACCACGCCCTTCAGTCCGTACATCCGGAGCGTGCCGCCGCTCTCGACCTGAATGCCCTTCTGATATCCCTCGCACGGCGGATTCGACCGATCTATCGCGCCGCAGGTGGTCGGCTTGGGCCCGGTGAACATAAAGGTCGCTTTCGAGGCGGGCTTCACCGTGCCGATCGGACAGGCGGTGCTGCCGAACAGCAGGCTCCCGCCGGAACCAATGTCGATGCCTTTGGTTTCGACTATCGGGTTTGTCTGCGCGATCGCATCCGCCAGCACCAGCGAGCCGCCGTTGTTGATCGAGATGCTTCCCGCCGCTTGGGATTTGTCGACGTACACGACACCTTGGCAGGCTTGCGTGATGGCACCTGACCCAATCGTCACGTCGCCATTCGATCCGACGCAACTGCTGAGCGGCGTCGCCCCGGCCGGATTCTCACACGCGGCCGGAATAGCTAACGGCGATCCGCCCTGAAAGAATTGCCCGCCCGGGGTCACGCCGCTGTGCGAAGAAGTCGCCGCAGTCAGCAACAGCGCCACCACCAGCAGTCCGGCCCGGCGCGCCATGGTGGTGCGGTCGAAGGTCAGGTTAAAAAATCGAAATATTGCCATCGAGCGTATCTCCGTCGGAGGCCCTCAAGCCGCCCGTGAGTTAACAGCACTGTTGTAGCCGCTGAGATTCATGAATCTTCCCTTAACGAACGCCCGGCAGGGGGAAGAATTTCACCCCGCTGCCATTGTCGCAGGCCGTGGCCGAAGTTGTTCCGGCGCAGCTCCCTGCGGGCAAGGAGGTGTTGATACCGCTTGGATTCTTCTGAAACTGGGCGAGGTCAATCTGGATCAGGAACGTCCGCTGCTCATCTAAAGCGTAGCCAAAGTTGTTGCAACTGTCCGTCACCACGCCATAAGGAAAGCTGGCAAGGATGACCGGAGCTCTCTCCGGGTTTGCCGGCAGCGTCCCATTAACGCTCGATACCATCGAAGATGTAATCTGGGCGACCGGCGCTGAGGGCAGCGTCAACAATGCGACGTCACTATTGCGATTGCCGGTCATAAACGCCTGATGCGTGACCGGATTGATCGCGGCTCCCGGCATCCCCGAGCCTGTCCCCGTGTCGTGACCGACCGAGTTCGGCGGCGACCCCGACTCGTCAAGGGTGCAGGAGGCGCCGCCCGAGGTGAAAGTGGCGCCGTTCATATTTATCACCGCCGCGGTCGGCGAGGTGAAATTACCGACCACCCAGAGGTGCGTAGTGGGGTCCACCGCCGCGGTATCGGGATCCGAGTTGAGTCCGCGCACGGTCAGATCGTCCAACGTACAGACCGGAACCGTCGCCAGGTTCGACGCAAAGTAGACCGGCTCAATCAAGTGGGACGATGCCAACGAAAGCGGCACCGTCGGATCGACCCCGAAACCGTCGATCGAGCCGACGGTGTTGAAGAACAGGCCAAAGGTCTTGGTGGCCAAATCGAACGGCGCTATACCCGTGCAACTCCCGATCGCTCCCGCACACGCCAGGACGCTGTCCTCCATCGAAACCACGGCGCTGTCGTTGACGGGGTCGTAAACTACCCCATCGTTGCTCGAGGGCCGGCTACCGCTCGGAAATGAAACATTCTTCAGCGCATTGGTGCTTTCGTTAACGACCTGAACAAATCCGGTGTCGACTCCGTCGTCACTGAGCACTAATACTTTGCCCTTGCCCACAACCGCGGCTGCCGATTGCGGCAAATAGAACTGCAAGCCCATGTCAAGAGTCGCAATTCGTGGATCGGTCGTGTCCGGATCGGCAGCGAGATTAAGCACCGCGACCTGCCCGTCGAGATTGTTATTCAACAGCGGCAACGGCACGTAAGCGCGCTGCGTTTCGCAATCGACGGCGAACAGGCTGGAATTGGTCGCGATCGGGGGCAGCGGCGTCGGAGTGGGAGTCGGAGTGGGAGTCGGAGTCGGCGTTGCTGTTGATGTGGGACCCAAGGTCGGCGCCGGTATCGGACTCGGCCCACCGCCGTTGTCACCGCCGCATGCGGAAACAAGCAGACTTAAGACGAATAGGACAGTTGGCAGACAAATCGGCCTGCCCGTGAAACGGTTCTCCCCACGCACCATAAGTCACCCTTTCCTCGGTTAGGCGCAAACCGCTAACAGCTTGAGGGTCTCAGTGTCAATCAACGACTATTTGGCACATTTGGAAAGGCCCGATCGGATGCTCCGCAACCAGGCAGGAATTAGCCTCGACCAAATGATCGCGCAAGCCACACTTATATAGATGCGCGGCTCGTCGAAGACTGTCTAAACCGCGGTCGCCTGAACCGCGGGCAGAAATCGAGCCTTGAAAGCTTCGGGTCCGAGATTCGTGTAGACCGCGATCCGCGATAGCGAGGGCTCCTCGAGATCGCGCGGTTCGAGCCGGATCATGTACGAGCGCGCGACCCGATACGACTCGGTCGAGACATCGACCATCCGCACCCGCACCCGCCCGGTCACCGGATCGGTGATTTGGGCGAGATCGACCGGCGTAACCCGTCCGCCGGTGATCGCGATAAGCGCGCCCGAGCCGCCCTCGAGCAGGTAGCGCACCGCGCCGTAACCGAGCGTGCGGGTGTACTCGGTATCGAATGGCACCGGCTTGGCGCATCTGAGTTCGTAGCCGATGTCCTTGGCCACGACATTCGCGTCCACTCCCATCTCCTTGAGCGCCGCCCGCACCCTGTCGCGCAAGAGCGTCCCGAGCGGCACGTCCGCGATATGTACGTGGCCGTAAGCGTCGCGCTCGGAACCGGGCGCAACCGGCAGCGACGCGGGATCGATCTGTTCGGCGATTCCTTCGGCGACCACGGCCACGCCGTTGTCACGGCCCATCGAGCGGCGCTTGACGATCGCCCCGACGATCGTGTCGACCACCATCGCGAGGTCGAATTTACCGTGAAACTCCTCCGGAATCACCGCCAGAGTCGCGCCGGCCGACTTGCACATGCTGAGCGCGAGCGACCCGGCCTTGCGCCCCATCGTAACCGCGAGATACCAGCGGCCGGTGGTACGCGCGTCCTCCATCAGCGACTCGATAATCGTGGCACCGACGGCGCGCGCGGTCTCGAAGCCGAAACTCTGCGCGTTCTCGGGCAGCGGCAGGTCGTTGTCGATAGTCTTGGGAACCGTCGCGACGCCAATCCGGCCTACGGTGTGCTCGGCAATCTTAGCCGCGCCATAAGTCGTATCGTCGCCGCCGATGCAGACGAGATATCTGACTCGCAGGCGAATCAGCGTGTCGATAACCCGTTGCAGGCTCGCCTCGTCGCGCGCCGGATTGGTCCGCGAGGTGCGCAGGATCGATCCGCCGTTGAAGTGGATGCGGCTCACGTCGGCGATTCTCAGCTCCACCGTATGCGAGGTGTCGCCCTCGAGCAGCCATCGGTAGCCCTCGCGCACGCCGATTACGCGGAGCCCGCAGTTGATCGCCTCGATCGCCGCCGACGCGATTACGCCGTTGATACCGGGTGCCGGACCGCCTCCGACCAGGATTGCCAGGGTTTGTTGGCCGTCGTTGTCGCGCTGGCTCATGGGACTCGCAGACCTCTGTCGTGAAGCGAAACCTCGCCAGTTGTATAAGCATGACTCGCTTGTCGTTGAGATTAGACCAATGGACGCCTTTCCGAAATGGCGGCCGGCGCGCGAAACGTGAAATGTCACTGGATTCGATCGGGTGGCAGCTCGAGTCGCGTTGGCGCGGATGCCATTCCTCGCCTTGGTCTACGGCGATGGCGCAAGCGATCTTTGCAAGTTCGCACGAAGCGATGCGCCTATGATATACAGTGTGGCGTATCTGATACGGCCTCGACCATCGAGTTCTTGCCCTCCGGTGCGGACTTGCGCGCCTTCGGAGGTCAGGGACAAATCCGAAGTAGTTAGCGGTAAGTATCGAATCCTGATGGTTTAAGCCATTTCCACCGACGTTATGGTTTTGCATGCGGTAAGACCGATTTAAGAGAGAATTTTGTTGCAGATTTGCAATACGATTCGTCGCTGCATCAGATCATGCCGCAGATGAAACGGAGCTGTTGACATGTGGTATCTCATGCGCGAATTTGCCCCTGTCTCCGCCTCGCTCATTGCCGGACTGGGGGAATGGTCCATGCCTGCCGCAACTGTTTCGTCCGAGGCCGCCCGCCGGGGGATCCTGGTCTGCGACACCGACGACCCATCGATGCATCTGGTCGCCCGAACGCTGGCGGCCGAAGGCTACGACTGTGTCGTATGCCCCGGTCAGGAGGCGTTGGGCGGCGCGCTCGAACACGAGAGCGCGGACGCGCTGGTGGCCGGGGTCAAGTCGCACGCCGACGGCCTCGATCTGTTGCGCTGGATGCGCGGGCGGCGGCCTGAGGTTCCAGTAATTCTGCTCACCCCGGGACCCGACGTACCCTCCGCCGTGGACGCGATGCGCGAGGGCGCCTTCGATTATCTCGGCAAGCCGCCGGCCGCCGACCACCTCACCAAGGTCGTCGGGCGCGCGGTCGAGATGGGCTCGCTCAGGCGCGAGAATCGACGTCTGCGCCAGCAGCTCGATGTCGCGAGCACGACGGCCGGCTTTATCGGCGAGAGCCCGCAGAGCAAGAACCTGGTGGCGCTTATCCGGCGCGTCGCGCCCGCGCGCTCGACCGCGCTGGTCGAAGGCGAGAGCGGCACCGGCAAGGAGCTGGTGGCGCGCATGATGCACTACTGGAGCGCCCGCGCGGCCGGCCCCTTCGTCGCCGTCAACTGCAAGGCGTTCGCGTCCGGGGTGGTCGAAAGCGAACTTTTCGGCCACGAAAAGGGCTCCTTCACCGGTGCTATCGCCGCGCGCGCCGGATGCTTCGAGCGCGCCTCAGGCGGCACGCTCTTCCTCGACGAGATCGCCGAAGCCGGCACCGACTTTCAGGCCAAGCTGCTCCGCGTGCTCGAAGACGGCGAGGTCTTGCGGGTCGGCGCCTCGAAGTCGCGGCGCGTCGACGTGCGGATTGTAGCCGCGACCAATCGCGTGCTGCGCAACGAGGTCGCCAGCGGCAGCTTCCGCGCCGACCTCTACTTCCGCCTTAACGTGATTCCGCTGCGCATCGCGCCGCTGCGCGAGCGCCGTGACGACATCCTTGCGCTGGCGCGCCACTTCCTCGCCTTTCACGCCGCCGAAGCCGCCCGCCCGATCACGCTTTCGCCCAGCGCCGAACGCGCTCTGCTCGATTACCCATGGCCGGGCAACGTGCGCGAACTCGAAAACGCGATCGAGCGCGCGGTCGTGATGAGCGGCGCGGAGGTCTTGAGGCCCGAGGCGTTCGCGCTCGACGGTCCCGAGCAGGCGGGCGCCGGGCGGGAGGCGGCGAGCGTCGCTTGCCCGGATGCTGGCGAAAACCTGCAGGCCTATCTCGATCGCGCTGCGATCACGCGGATTCGAGTCGCGCTCGAGAGCGTCGGGGGTAATCGCGCTGCCGCCGCCACGAGCCTGGGCGTCGATCGGACCACGCTCTATCGGCTGATGAAGCGCCTCGGCATCTAGCACGGGCCGGCTCGGGCGCTATTTTATGGGCTTCGCAGTGTAATAAAATCCTTTCAGTACAATGGTCTATATGCCGATATTTCTCGACCTGGCGCGGCGGCGATGCGTGGTCGTCGGCGGCGGCGAAGTCGCAGCACGCAAGACCCGCTCGCTGCTTGAAGCCAATGCTGACGTGACCGTCGTAAGTCCCGAGGCGGACGCCGATCTGCACGTGCTCGCCGATGCGGGCGCTATCACCCATTATCAGCGCCGCTACGCCGCCGGCGACCTCGCAGGGGCGATCCTGGTCTACGCCGCGACCGGCGATTCCGCCGTCAACGCCGAAGTCGCCACAGAGGGCCGCGCGCGCGGACTGCTCGTCAACGTGGTCGATACGCCCGAATTGTGCAACTTCATTTCGCCTGCCGTGGTGCGCCGCGGCGCGATGCAACTCGCGATTTCGACCTCCGGACGCAGCCCGGCGCTGGCCCGTATTCTGCGCGCACAGCTCGAATCCAGTATCGGCCCCGAATATGCGCTTCTCACCGAGATGCTCGGCGCCGCGCGCCGGCGGCTGAAGAATCTCGAACCCGATCTGGCCCGCCGCGCCCATATCATCTCGGCGATGCTCGCCGCAGGATTACGCGAGGCAATCGCGAAAGATGACCGGGCCGCTATAGACGCGATACTTCTGACCCATCTTGGCGTCCGCTGGTCCGAACTCGACATTCCCAACGGCGCGCCCGACGCGAGCGCCGATACTCCGACGGCCCGCTGATGGATACGCTCTGGCTACCTTCGGCATTGATCTGTTACGCGCTCTCGGCCGCGGCCTTTGTCGCCGGGCGCCGCACCAACCGGATTCGGCTCTACGATCAGGCGGTGCCGCTGCTGGGCGCCGGGGCGCTTTTCCATACCCTCGATCTCGCCACGCGCGCGGTCGAAGCCGGCAATATTCCGGTCACGAATTTCGCCCAGTCGCTCTCGTTCCTGGCGTGGCTCACCGCCCTGATGAGCCTCGCGATTATCGTGCGGATGCGGATGCACGTGATTGGCGCCTTCGTCGCACCCGTCGTGGTGCTCGCCGTAGGCGTCGCGCTGATGCTCATGAAGCGCGGACGCTTCGTAATCCCGCGTGGTCTTCAAAGCGCATGGCTTCCGGTGCACGTCACGCTCGCTTTTCTGGGCGACGCGCTTTTCCTGATGGCGGCCGGCGTCAGCCTGGTCTACCTGGTCTATGAGTCACGCTTAAAAAGGAAACGGCCGGTCGAAACCGGCGGCGCCCCGGTTCCGAGCCTCGAAAAGCTCGACCGCATCAACTACCGTCTGTTGGGATGGGGTTTTCTGATGCTGAGCCTTGCGATGCTGAGCGGCGCGCTGTGGGCCGACGCGACCTGGGGCCATTTCTGGTCATGGGAGCCGCAGGAGTCGTGGTCTCTGGTCACCTGGCTGCTTTACGCCGGACTGCTCGAGTCGCGCCTGACAATCGGATGGCGCGGCAGGCGGGCCGCCGCCCTCACCCTGATGCTCTTCGCCGTCCTGGCCGGCTCGTTTATCGGCGTTAGTTTTATCTTCCCCGGCAAACACGGAGGCAGCTTCGGCTGACGATGAGCGATTCGCTCTTCATTATCGGCGTGAACCATCGGAGCGCCCCGGTCGCGATTCGCGAGCAACTGGCCTACCCCGAGGACGCTATCGTGCCCGCGCTGGCGCGCCTGCGCGAGCGCGCGCCCGCGCTCGCCGAGAGCGCGCTCATCTCGACCTGCAACCGGGTCGAAATGATCGGTGTCGCCGCCGAGCCCCTGGCAACCGCCGACGACGCGATCGCCTTCCTGGCCGCCGACCGTAACGTCAATCCCGCGCTGATCGCGCCGATGATCTACCGGTTCGAGGGCCGCGACGCCGCGCGCCATCTATTCCGCGTCAGCGCCAGCCTCGATTCGATGGTGATCGGCGAGCCGCAGATTTTGGGCCAGATCAAAACCGCCTACGCGCATGCGGCCGAAGCCGGCACCGCTGGCCTGGTGCTCCATCGCGCGTTCCACAAGGCCTTTTCGGTCGCCAAACGGGTGCGCAAGGCGACCCTGATCGGCCGCGGCGCGGTTTCGGTAAGCTCGGCGGCGGTCGCGCTCGCGCGGCAGATTTTCGATCGGCTCGGCGACAAGACCGTGATGCTGATGGGCGCGGGGCGGATGGCGGAGCTGACCGCGCGCAGTCTCAGGTCGCTGGGCGCGGAATCGCTCCTGATTACCTCGCGCACTTTCGATCACGCGGTCGAGCTTGCGCGCACGCTCGGCGGCACCGCCGTCCCGTTCGAGGGCTATCGGCCCTATCTCAAAATCGCCGACATCGTGATCGGCTCGCTCTCGGTGACCAAGCCCGTCCTGGGCCGCGAAGATTTCGAGGCCGTGCTGCGCGAGCGCCGCTACCGCCCGATTTTCCTGATCGACTTGGGCGTGCCGCGCAATTTCGACCAGCGGCTCAACGCGATGGAGAACGTCTATCTCTACGATATCGATGACCTGGGCGCGGTGGTGCTCGAAGCGCGCGAGGATCGCGAACGCGAGGCCGAGAAAGCGGGCTCCATTGTCGAGCTCGAACTGGAATCGTTCGAGCGCTGGATGCGCGGGCTCGACCTCGTCCCGGCGATCAAAGATATCCGCGTCAGCATGGATCAACTGCGCGATCTCGAACTCGAACGCCATCGCGCATGGCTCGCCGGACTGCGCCCCGCCGAGCGCGAGCGAATCGAGTCGCTGACGCGCGCGCTGGTCAACAAAGTGATGCATCGCGTGCTCTCGGGCCTGCGCACGAGCGGCGCCGACGGCTCGCCGAATCCGGCGTACGCCGCTGAAATCGCGCGCCGCCTGCTATGCGGCGACCTCGCCGCCGAAGGCCCGCTCGGCGACGACGACGACAGCGACGATTCCGACTGAGCGAGACCGCGTATCATGAGCTTCATTTTGCGAATCGGCTCGCGCCCGAGCAAGCTCGCGCTCGCGCAGGCGCAGTGGATACGCGCGCGCCTGATGCGCACGCTACCCGATCTCGCGATCGAGATCGTGCAAATCCGCACCAGCGGCGACCGGATGACCGCGGCCTCGCTCGCGCAGGTCGGCGGCAAGGGGCTCTTCATCCGCGAACTTGAAGAGGCGTTGGCCGCGGGCCAAGTGGATATCGCCGTGCATTCGATGAAGGACCTGCCGGCGCGGCTCGCGCCGGGCTTTCGGATCGCCGCGGTGCCCGAGCGCGAGAACCCGCGCGACGCGCTGGTGGTGCGCCGCGAGAGCGCCGCCGCCGCGAGTCGCGGCGGCGGCGCTCTCGCGGCGCTCGCCACCGGCGCGCGCCTCGGCACCTCCTCGGCGCGCCGGCGCTTCGAGGCGGCGCGCATCCGGGACGACCTCACGGTCGTCCCGCTGCGCGGCAACGTCGATACGCGGCTGGCGCGCGTCGCCACCGGCGCGGTCGACGCCGCGATACTCGCGATGGCGGGGCTCAACCGCCTCGGCGCGCATCCGGACGAAGTCGCGCTCGTCGAACTCGACGAGCGCG
>Ga0307374_10001234_pt1 | contig 47623 bp, 35 predicted proteins | sample OX3MG_FD_202532 | JGI IMG/M metagenome (GOLD analysis project Ga0307374, IMG submission 202532) | Soil microbial communities from Risofladan, Vaasa, Finland - OX-3 | ecosystem: Environmental > Terrestrial > Soil > Coastal area > Acid sulfate soil | place: Finland: Risofladan, Vaasa | collected...
GATCAGGTTCTGCCGCTTGGTCATGTAGTCGAAGCGGTCATACAGCGACATGATCCGCTTGCGGTCCAGTTTCGGCTGGCGGGCGAAGGGGAACGTCTCCATCTCCAGCAGTTCCGGAATCATGGCCATCCCGCAACTTTCCCTTGACCTGCATCGGCACGAGAAACGCGGAGCTGGGCGGCAAACGGCGAATCCAGGCGGTCGTTCTTCGTGAAGATGGACGATGTGAACATCGGGTTGTCGCGGGGCTTTTGCAAGAGGCTCGAACCGGCTAGCATCAATGGTATGAGCACACATTCCCCTGAAATCTGCGGCGGTCCCCGCTCGCGCCGGAGCTTTTTACAGGCCGGTTCGCTGGCGTTGGGTGGATTGGGGCTGAGCGACCTGTTGCGACAGCGGGCCAGTGCCGAGCAGGCAAGCCGGCCAAAGTCCGACACCGCGATCATCTTCGTGTGGCTGCCTGGCGGGCCTCCCCACATGGAGACCTACGATCTGAAGCCTGAGGCGCCCTCCGAGTGGCGGGGCGAGTTTCGCCCCATCGCTTCGGTCGTGCCCGGTCTCAACGTCTGCGAACTGCTGCCGTTGCACGCGAAGATCGCCGACAAGTTCACGCTCGTGCGTTCGATCTCCCACGAGTTCGCTGGCCACCCGGACGGGATGAGGCGGATCCTTACCGGCCGCATACCCGGCGATGTGGCGAGTGGCACCTTTGTCAACGACGCGCCGGCCGGCGGCTCGATCGTGGCGAAGATGCGTGAGGATCTCCGACTGGGCGTGCCCAACTACATCGCCAGCGTCGATAGTGGCCGCGAGGACGTTGACACGTTCCCCTTCGGCGCCGCCTACTTGGGCCGGGCATACACACCGTTCATTTTCGGCGGCGACCCCAGCCGCCACGACTTCCAAGTGCAGAACCTCGGCCTGGCGCAGGAGATGGCCGGCCGGCTCGACGACCGTGTGCGGCTGTTGGAAGGCTTCGATCGGCTGCGCCGCGGCGCGGACTCCAGCGGCTCCATGGCGGCCATGGACCAATTCAACCGTCGGGCCTTCGACCTGTTGATGAGCGACCGGGCGAGGCTGGCTTTCGATCTTTCGCAAGAGCCCGGCGCGCTGCGCGATCGCTACGGCCGACACGCCTGGGGCCAGCGGGCGCTGTTGGCCCGGCGGCTGGTCGAGGCCGGTTGCAGCTTCGTGACGGTGGTCATGGAAAATCCAATGCCGGGCCAACCCTTCCCGGCGGGCGTGACTTACAACTGGGACTCGCACGCCGTCAACACCCACATCTTTGTCGACGCCATGGTGCGGCTCCCCCGCTTCGACCAGGCCATCACGGCGCTGATCGAAGACATGTACGCGCGCGGCCTGGACAAGAAGGTATTGCTGGTCGTGACGGGCGAATTCGGACGTACGCCTCGCATCTCCTACGCCGTGGGCACCGAGACCAAAGTCATGCAGCCCGGACGCGACCATTGGCCCAATGCGATGTCGGTGCTGGTGTCCGGCGGCGGGATGCGCACCGGCCAGGTAATTGGCTCGACCAACTGGCGGGGAGAGCACCCGCAAGACCGGCCTTTGAGTCCCAACGACCTTTGGGCAACCGTCTACCGGCATCTGGGCATCGACCCCGATGTCTCATTTCCAGACCACCGGGGCCGCCCGATGCCCATCCTCCCCTTCGGAGAACCGATAGCCGAATTACTGCCCGCAAGTGAGGGGTGAGGGGCGACGGGTGTTGCCACCTCGGCCGCGCGCCGGCCGAGCCTGGCCGTCCGGTCCCCGAGGACTTGTTGACGGCCGGGCCTGGGTTTGACACGGCCATCGCTGTTGATCGGCCCGTAGAGCCTCGCCCTTTGGGGTGCCTGGGTGGGCCGGCACGGTCGAACCGCAAACCTGGCCCGGCTTCTCTATCTTGACTGGCTCTTGTGCATGTCCGGGAAAAGCCGATCTAACCGAAAGAACACCAGCCGCAACGAAGGGAACCAACCATGAGCGATCCCACCAGCAGCCCGACGCCGCCAGCCGCCGACATCAAGGCAGCGCTCCCCGTTGGAGGCCACCAACCTCACCGCGCAACTGGTCGCCGCCTTACGCGACTTCATCGAAGTTCACGAATTGCCCAGCAACTCGGGAATCGCCTGGCCGTTGCTGACGATGGGCGTCGGGCGGCCCGAGTGATCGGGAATCATGATCCGTTCGTAGTCGATCCCCAGGTGGCGATAGATCGTCGCCAGAAAATCCTGCGGGCCCACACGGCGGTCGACTACATCTTCGCCGCGGCGGTCGGTGGCGCCGATCACCTGGCCGCTTTGGATGCCGCCGCCCGCCCAGATCATCGAGTTGGCCCGTGGCCAGTGATCGCGGCCGGGCTGGACGGTTCCCGCAGGCGCACTGGCGACGCCGCCGCCGCTGCTCGCGACGTACGAGATCCGCGGCGTGCGCCCGAACTCGCCGGTGACCACCACCAACACTCGCTTGTCCAGGCCGCGGTCGTGGATGTCTTCGATCAATGCGCTAACGGCCTGATCGAAGAACGGCGCGCGGTATCCAATCGCGTTGAAGACATGATGGTTGACGGCATGGTCGTCCCAGTTCGCGACCCGTCCGCACAACCGGCCATCGAAGGTCGTCGTGACGATCTCGACCCCGGCCTCAACCAGGCGGCGAGCCATCAAGCACTGTTGCCCCCACTGATTGAGGCCGTAGCGATCGCGCACGCGCGGGTTTTCCACTTGGAGGTCGAAGGCGCGCGCGGCTTCGGGGCTGGTCAGCAGGCTCAGGGCCTGGGCCTCGAAATCGTCCATGGCCCGCATCACTCCCGACTGGTCTATCTCGCGGCGGAAGCCGTCGAACGATCGGCGTAGTTGAATCCGCGCCTCGAGCCGGTCGGCCTGGCCCGCGTCGCGCAGGCCGACGTTGGGCACCTGGAAGTTCGGAGCGCTCGGATCGCCCGTTACGGAGAACGGCTCGTAGGAGGGACCGAGGTACGCCGGCCCGGCGATCGTGAAATTGTCATAGCGCGTGATCGGGTTGACGCCGACGTAGTTGGGCAGGGTGTGTGGCTGGTCCGACCGCAGATAATGGGCTACGGTCATGAGGTCGGGATAGACGGGCGTCAGCTTGTCCTGGGCGTCGGGATCGCCTGAGAGGAGTTGCAGCGAGCCAGCCGGATGCCCGCCGCCGGTGTGCGCCATCGAGCGCAGGACCGAGAACTTGTCCGACACCTGGGCCTGACGCGGCAGCAGTTCGGAAAACTCGAGTCCATTGGTTCTGGTCGCGATCGTGGCAAAAGGGCCACGAAAATCGGACGCGGCTTGCGGTTTAGGGTCATACGTGTCCAGGTGGCTGCAACCGCCGCGCAGCCAGACGATGATGACTGCCGTGCGCTCCTTCGCGTTCGCCACGGCGGCCTGGGCGCGCAGCCGCAACAGTGCCGGCAGCGACAAAGTTCCGAAGCCGGCAAGGCCAGCCCGCAGAAACGCGCGCCGCGACCGTGATCTCGAGCAAGTAGTGGAGCATGTCCGCATGATCTTCTGCCGTCATGGTCAGCGGCGTATGGGCTAAGACGCCTCGGTCGGTTGTCGCTGGCGTACTGCATTATACCAGAAGACGTCGATTGCATCGTCAAGGCGGTCCTGGTTTCGGACTGTCCAACAATGTTCGGAGCACAACGCTGAGCTGCGCCTCCGCGAGTCTTTTCTCGGCCACGCCGGATTCAAGCTATTGGTTCTTCTCATGGGATCACCGTCACGGCTAGCCGCTTTTTTCCGCGTAGCCCAGACGGGTGTGGGAAGCGGACCAGGACCACGTCGCCCCGGTTCATGGCTTCTCCGGCGCATCGTCGTACTCGTCCATGTCCTCCCAACCCAGGTGTTTGCCCGCCTCCCGGCCGCGAGCCGGTCGTCGAGTTGCTGTGACGGGCCGGGAGCTTTCTCGTAGCAAAATGCCTGAGCCCCGCGTTTCGCCGAAGCGGACCAGGTCGAGCCAGTGTCTCCCCCAGCGTTCGCCGTAGTGTGGGCCGTCCAGCAGACGATCCACCAAACGCTCGTAGGCATCGGGCCGCAGGTCGCCCAGGAACGTCTGGAGTTCCTCCGGCGTCGGAGGGAGACCGATCAAGTCGAAGCTCAGACGCCGGATCAGAGTCCGGCCGTCCGCCTCGGGGGCCGGGCACATCCCCCTGGCCTGCAAGGTTTGCAGTACGAATGCATCGATCGGGTTGCGGACCTGGTCGGTGCCTTCGACCTTGGGTATTCCGGCGCACTTCACGGGCTGAAATGCCCAATGAGTGGCCTGGTCGTCCGCCAGCGCCCGGACACCAGCGACAACAAGCAGACCAACGGCCATCAGTAGGTATGAAATCCTCATGCACCTTCTCCCTGATCGTTCCATGGAGCCGATCGATGAATCGATTGCCCGATGGTCTCGGCCAATAGCACAACAGCCATTATGACCCGGCCGAAACTCACGCGAGTTTCCGCCGAAAGTCGCAATCATCTTTTGCAGGCGGGGTGGGTCGCCAGGTTTTGGCGGGTCCGGCGAGCGGCACACGGGTAGGGTCTCTTGTGTGCGCTTTGGCGGGCGAAGTCTTCTGGATTTACGTCTTTCCAGGTTCCTCGTCGTGTGGTTCCGGCACCTCCGGCACCGGAACTGCGTCACACGCCGAATTTCCAACGCTCATTTTAACCCACAGTCGGCCGTTTGTCAAAGACCTTTTGGCAAATCGCGGAAGCATCGTGCCGCGCTCCAGAGAGTCGGGCCTGACGCACCGGCCGGTCCAGGTGGGCCGAGTCGAGAACCTGAACCGCGGCAAAATCGTAATCGATTCGCCCCACCGCATCGACCACCTTCAGGACTTCGCTGAAAAGACCGGGAAGATCCCAGGTCCGCGCGACCAGCAAAGGTGGGACGCATCGGTGGTTCCTTGATCGTCAGGCCAACATGGGTGCGCTCCTGCGGGATGGACTAAACGACCCGTTTCTCGACGACCTTACCCTCGACATCGGTGAGGCGGAAATTTCGGCCTTGGTGGCGACATCATCCAATCCAACCCTTGCCTAGACCGAACAGTCTAGATTAAAATGCTGGTCATGACAAGCGGCTTCATTCGCGGCGGCGTGCGGTATAACGAACTGGCGAGCGGACACGAAAACAGGAGCTGGCCATGAAACAAGCTTGCACTCTGGCTTTGGCTGTTGTGCTGTCGAGTGGTTTTTGGAACGCTCAAGGCTCCGCTTCCGAGGATGCTAACGTCCCCCCCTTGGAGCGGCTGACTTTTGAAACCCATATTCGTCCCATCCTCAGGGCGCATTGTCTCGATTGCCACGGAGAGGGGGGAAATCTCGAAGGGGAGCTGGATCTGCGGCTGCGGCGATTTTTGCTGCGTGGCGGCGGGTCGGGGCCGGCTATCGTTCCCGGCAAGCCGGACGAAAGCCTCCTCTACGTCCGCATCCGCGATGAGGAAATGCCGCCGAGCAAGAAGAAGCTTTCGCGAGAGCAAGTTGCCGTGATTGCCCGCTGGATCGCTTCCGGCGCTGCGACGCTGGGCGACGAACCGCTCAGCATTCCCGCCGGGCCGGTGTTTAGCGAGGAAGAACGGTCGCACTGGGCATTTCGGCCAATTCGCCGGCCAGCCGTTCCAGCGCTCTCCCCTCGGGGCCTCGACCGAGAGGGAGCGGTCGAAGAGGTCGAAGGGCCAGGGGCACGCCGGGACGTCCGTACGCCTGTGGATGCTTTCCTGTTGGCCAAGTTGGCGGAAAAAGACCTTGGCTTTTCCCCGCAAGCGGACCAGCGCACGTTACTGCGTCGGGCTTATTTCGACCTGACCGGCCTACCGCCCACGCCGGAAGAAACCGACCGCTTTCTGGCTGATCCTTCCCCCGATGCCTACGAACGCTTGCTGGACCGCTTGCTCAACTCCTCTCGCTACGGCGAGCGCTGGGGCCGCCACTGGCTCGACGTGGCCGGCTACGCCGACTCCGACGGCTATACCGGCGACCGGGTCCGTCTCTATGCGTACAAGTATCGTGATTACGTGATCAAGGCGTTCAACCAAGACAAACCATTCGATCAATTCATTCAGGAGCAATTGGCCGGCGATGAGGATGAGATGCTGCGGCCGCCGTACCAGGATCTGTCCGCCGCCGCGCAGGAAAAACTGGTGGCCACCGGTTTTCTGCGTATGGCTCCCGATGGCACCGCCGCTGAAGGCGCGGTTGCAATCCAGGCGCGCAACCAGTGTGTCGCCGACACCATCCAGGTCGTTTCCACCGCCCTTTTGGGACTGACGGTGGGCTGTGCCCAATGCCACAATCACCGCTACGACCCGATTTCGCAAGTAGATTATTACCGCTTTCGGGCGATTTTCGAGCCGGCCCTGAACACGGACTTCCGCTGGCGAGTTTATTTCGAGCGGCGGATTTCCACCTTGACCGACGCCGAACAGCAAAAGGGGCGACAACTCCAAGCCGAGGCGGACCAGCTTTATGCCGCGGCGGGGCGGAAAAGAGACGAGCTCGTTGCCCAGACCTTCGAGGAACAACTCCAGTTGGTCCCGGAAGAGTTGCGGCCGCCGGCACGCTTGGCCCACGCCGCTCCCCCGGAAAAACGCACCCCGGAACAAAAACGGCTGCTCGCGGAGTACCCTCGTCTCAATGTGACCACCGATACGTTCGCCCAGATCAACCCCAAGGCGGGCGAGGAATTTGGGATCTACCTTAAAAAGTCCTTTACCGTCCGGGACAGCAAGCCCAAGGAAGACTTCATTCGGGCCTTGACCGAGATTCCCGGACAGGTGCCGGTAACCCAAGTTTTCTATCGCGGTGAACCCAGCCAACCCCGGCAGGAGGTGCCCCCCGGCGAACTGGTCGTTTTGGATGCGCCAGGAGAAGCAGGCGTTCCCGTGAAAGACCCGCGCTTGCCGACCACGGGGCGCCGGCTCGCCTATGCGCGCTGGCTGACCAATGGCAAACATCCTCTGACGGCCCGTGTCCTGGTCAACCGGGTCTGGATGCACCATTTTGGCCGGGGGCTCGTCGCCACGCCGGCCGACTTCGGCATGCTCGGTGAACAGCCCAGCCACCCGGAACTTCTGGATTGGCTGGCCGGCGAGTTGATCGCCGGCGGCTGGCGCACCAAACACCTCCACAAGCTGATCATGACGTCGACCGCCTATCGTCAAATTTCCCGGCGGTCGCCCGCACTGGAAAAACTGGATCCGGACAATCGCTTGCTGGGTCGAATGCCTGTCCGCCGCCTGGAGGCCGAAGAGATGCGCGATGCCATCCTGGCCGTCAGTGGCAAGCTCAACGACACGATGTACGGCCCGCCGGTGCCGGTGCGCGAAAACGAGGTCGGCCAGGTGGTCATCGGGGTGGACAACAAAGATGTGGATGGCAGGCCGGGCGAAGCGGTTCCTCTGCACGGGGAGGAATTCCGCCGCAGCGTCTACGTCCAAGTCCGCCGAGCTTTGCCGCTGGGCCTGCTGGAAACCTTCGATGCCCCGCGGATGGAGCCTTGTTGCGCGGCCCGAAATTGCTCCACCGTGGCCCCGCAGGCTCTGATGTTCATGAACAATGAGTTTGTCCTGGGGCAGGCCGGCTTTTTCGCCGGACGCCTGCGCCGGGAAGCCGGCGGCGACCGGCGAGCCCAGGTCGTTCGGGCCTGGCAGTTGGCGTTCGCCCGCCGCCCCGCTGAGCCAGAGGTTCAAGCGGCGCTGGCTTTCGTGGACAGGCAAAGCCAACGCTTTCCGAAAGGAGATGCCTCCGACCCCGAATTGCAGGCGCTGACCTCCTTTTGCCAGGTGTTGCTCGGCGCCAATGAATTCTGTTACCTGGACTGAAAAGAGAAAAAACCATGCGTGCGTTTCAGTGCGGTTGTTTGACACGCCGGCATTTTCTGGCGTCGGGGAGCATGGGAATCGGTTCGGTGGCCCTCGCCTGGCTGTTGAACGAGGAATGCCTGTTGGCGGCGCCGGCCCGGCCGGAACTGGGGCCGCGACATTTTGACCTCAATCCCAAACAGCCTCATCATCCAGCCCGTGCCCGGTCCATGATCTCCCTGTTCATGCAGGGCGGACCCAGCCATCTCGATCTGCTCGACCCCAAATCGGAGCTGACCCGCCTCGACGGCGGCAACTTCACGGGGGAAATCAAGTATGACAACGCCGGCGAGGCCAGTGCCAAGTTGCTTGCCAGCCCGTGGAAATTCGCCAAACACGGACAGTGCGGCACGGAGGTCTCGGAACTGCTGCCCCACCTCGCGGAAATCGTCGACGACGTCACCGTCATTCGCTCCATGCATACGGGGGTCAACAACCACAACCTGTCCATCCGGGCGCTGCAAACCGGACGGATACCAGCCGGCAGGCCTTCGCTGGGCAGTTGGTTGCTGCACGGTCTGGGCTCGGAAAGCCAGAATCTGCCGGCTTTCGTCGTTCTGGAAGACCCGGCCGGCTTGCCGGTCGAAGGCATCCACAACTGGTCGAACGGCTGGCTGCCGTCGTTGTATCAAGGAACGGTGGTTCGCCATCGGGAACCGCGGATTTTGGACCTCGACCCGCCGCCGCACCTGCAAGGAGGCATTCAGGATGACTACCGGAACTATCTGCAAACACTCAACCACCGGCACTTGGAGAGCCATCCGGGCGAGCTGGACCTGGAAGCGCGGATCGCCAGCTTCGAGTTGGCCGCTCGCATGCAGTTGACCGCCAAAGAGGCACTCGACATTGGCGGCGAACCCGCGTGGGTCCAAAAAATGTACGGTCTGGACGAGCCGGCCACGCGCGATTTTGGCAGCCGCTGCCTGCTGGCCCGCCGGCTGGTCGAGCGGGGCGTGCGCTTTGTCCAGTTGTTCAAGTCGAACTGGGATCATCACAATAATCTGCTGTTGGGCCTGCCGGCGAGTTGCCAGGCCGTTGATAGGCCGGTCGCGGCCCTGGTCAAGGATCTGCGGGCTCGCGGCCTGTTGGAAACCACGATTGTCCATTGGGGCGGCGAGATGGGCCGGTTGCCGGTGGTCCAAAACCTGGCCAACCCGGGCCGCGACCATAATACCTACGGTTTCAGCATGTGGCTGGCCGGCGGCGGTATCCGCGGCGGAGTCGTCTACGGCGAAACGGACGACTTTGGCTATCAGGCCGTCAAAAACATCGTCACCCACAACGATTACCACGCGACCTTGCTGCACCTGTTCGGCCTGGATTACCAACGTCTGCTCTACCTCCGCAACGGCCGGGAAGAATCCTTGCTCGACAATCAACCCTGCCGGATCGTGCGGGAGGTTTTGTCGTAACTGTCGTAAGCTGTCGTAAGGAGAAGCTTGGCGCTCTTGGGCGAGTAGCGAGTAGAATGAATCAGGAGGTATCGCAAATGGCGACCGTCATCGGGCAACGCGTTCCTCCCCTGGCAGCGGGGGACAAATTGACGCGCGAGGAGTTCCTGCGGCGCTGGGAAGCTCATCCGCAGATCAACAACGCGGAACTGCTCGGAGGGATCGTTTACATGTCCTCGCCCGTTTCGGTCGAACACGGCGATAGCGACGGTCGAGTCGGCGGCTGGCTGCAATACTATTCGGCTTTCACTCCCGGCACTGCGAGCGGTCACAACACGACTGGCCTTTGGCTGGACGGCAAGGCGCTCTTGGCCGGGAACATGGCCGAGGCGTTGCTCAAGCTTCAACAAGGACTGAGGTCGCCGGAACATCAGACCTTTGTCGCGGAACTGGGCCGACGCAAGGAATAGTTTGCCTTCCCGGCGCCGCCTGAGCGGCAGGGTTCAAACGGGTCCAATGAGGGAGTACGTATCCATGCGGCGATCCATTTTGAACGCGTCGACGCCGATCGACCGGCGTACGTTATTGCTGGCCGGCGGGCTTTCCACCCTCGGGCTCAGTCTGCCCCAACCGTTCGCGAGTGGACAAGCGCATTCCACGGGGGGAAGGGCCAAGTCGTGCATCCTGCTCTACATGCTTGGCGGTCCTGCGCAGCAGGAGACCTTTGATATGAAACCGGACGCCCCCGATAGCGCTCGAAGCCTGTTCAAGCCGATCGCAAGCAGCGTGCCGGGCATCGAGTTTTGCGAGTTGCTGCCGAGACTGGCCGGCCAAGCCCATCGCCTGGCCGTCATCCGCTCGATGTTCCACGCCGGCAATGCCACCTTTCATGGGGCCGGAGTTCATTACAACCTGACCGGCTGGCCGTGCTCCCCGCGCGAAGGCGAGCCGATGCTCGACCGCCGCGACTACCCCTGCATCGGCGCCGTGCTCAACCAGCTTCGCGGCCCGGGCGAGTTGCCGGCGGCCGTGCAATTGCCCATCTGGATCACCCAAGACGGCCCCGGCCGCGAATGGGCCGGCCAAAACGCCGGCTTCCTGGGCTCGCGATATGACCCACTGGTCATGAGCTACGCGCTTGCCAAGCCGCCCTTCAATGGCACCGATGGGCTGCCCGGAACCTTGCCCGCGATGTTCTCTCTCCGGAACGACATCGGCTTGAGCCTGCTGAACAAACGCGTGGAACTTCTGCGAGCGATCAACGCGGCGGCCGCGGGCGGCCGGTCACCCGCGGTGCGGGAATGGAACAGTTATCAGACCCAAGCCGTGGACGTGTTACGTTCTGGAGGCAAGGCATGGAAGGCGTTCTCGATCGAGGAGGAGAAACCGGCCACACGCGCGCGCTACGGCGAGGACCGCCTGGGACGCAGTTGCCTGGTCGCCCGCCGGCTGGTGGAAGCCGGAGTGGCTCTGGTGACCGTGGTCTTTGGCGGCTGGGACACGCACTCGCGGCATCTGGAGGACATGCGCGACCAACTCTTGCCGCCTTTGGATCGCGCCTTTGCCGCCCTGCTGGACGACTTGGCGGAGCGCGGCCTTTTGGACACGACCTTGGTGGCCTGGACAGGAGAGTTCGGCCGCTCGCCGGGGATGAACCGCAACCAGCCCCCCGGCCGGGACCACTGGCCGCGGGTCTACTGCACGGCACTGGCCGGCGGCGGCATCCGCGGCGGCCAGGTGTACGGCCGTAGCGATCGCCTCGCGGCTGAGCCCAAGGATGCCCCGGTCTATGTCGGCGATTTCGTGGCCACGATCTATCACGCGCTAGGGTATGGCGAGCAGACGCAGGTTCTCGATACCCTTGGACGCCGCCACAACATCGTACAGGGGAGGCCGGTCCTCCCCCTTTTCTGACGTTTCCGAGCGAGACGTGACGGAATCGGCCTCTGGGTCGCCTCTGGCTGCGAGCCGTGCGAGCCGGGATCGCGCAGGAGCGCAATTCAGCGCGATCAAGGGATCTTCACGCAGCGAAACCCGGTGTAGATGTTGAGATCGTCGTGAGGAGCGCCTTGGCGGTCGGCGCTGCGGATGTGCAGCGCGACGTTGGCCCACGACCCTCCTCTGCGTGCCCGAAGTTTCTCGCCCTGGGCACCATCAGCCCGTTGATCGGGGTACGGCGCCTGGATTTCGGCGCACCACTCCCAGGCGTTGCCGGCCATGTCATGGACACCCAACGGGCTGACCGATTTCGGAAAGGAACCAACGCGGGAGGTCAGAGGAAAGAGCGACTTCTGATCTCCCTCGTACCACTTCTTCCAGTCCTCCGCGTTCTGGAGTTCCTTTCCCGCGTGGAATGAGGCGTTGTTCGACAGTTGGCGGTCCCAGGCATCGCCCCAGGGGAAAACCCGGCTGGGTTTGCCGTCGGCCGGCTCAGGTCCGCGTGCCGCGTATTCCCACTGGGCCTCCGTGGGAAGTTGCGTTCCGGCCCAGCGGCAGTAGACCTGCGCATCATCCCAGCTCACTTCGACCACGGGATGTTCGCCCTTGTCCGCGGGGTAGTCCTTCCCTTTCCAATGGGGCGGCGCACTGTGGCCGGTGGCGTCGATGAACGCCCTGTATTGCGCGTTCGTGACTTCGTACTTGTAAAGGTAGAACGGCTCGAGCGTTCTCTCGTGCCGCGGTTCCTCGTCCAGAGTGTGCTTTTTCCAGTCTTCAGGCAACCCGGTATCTCGGAACTGCGCATCGACTTCCGCCCTGGTCGATCCCATCAAAAAGCGACCGGCGGGGATCAAAATCATCTCGGCGCCGTCCATCGCATTCCGCTCGGTGGGAGGCGTCGTCTTCTCCGACTCCTCGGCCAGAATCGAACCATACTCAATCCCGAAGATTTCCCCTTCGCTGAACTCGAGGCGCAAGGTGACCGCGTCGTATTGCGCCTCTGCCGTGTCCCGCTTCCAGCGGAGAACATGCCGAGGCGAATCGCCGTGTACCGGCTGACAGTCGGCCAAGCGAAACCCGGGCAGGGGCTCGCCGAAGGCATCGCACAATTCGGCCCGTAGCTGCCCCCGGATGACGGCATTCACCGCCAGGGTCGGACGCGTCAGGATGAAGGCGCGGCTGCGGTAAGTCCCGACGACCTTCCCGGCGCCGACGCCCGCCAGCCGGTCCTTGTCGAACTCGGCGGCCAAGATTTCCATGGGGGGCGGGCCCGGCGCGGCGTAGGCGCTGTGCTTTTCCGCATGGCCGCTATACAGCAACAAGGACTTTCCGTCCGGCAAATCGAGGATGTCGCGCGCCGGGTAAATGGCGAAGTGGTCCGATTCCCCCGGCCCGCCGCGCGGCACCCAGGCGCTCGGCAACGGCCGCTGCCAGGTTTGGCCGTCCCGGCTGAAAACCAGTTCCAAGTCGTTGGTCTGGGCCTCCGCCCGGTAATGTCCCAACATGCCCACGCGCCATCCTTCGTGGCGGAAGTGGAACAGGAAGTAGACATCCATCCTTTTGTGGCGAAGGCGGGGCAGATGACAACGGCGGTAAGATAGGCAAATCAAGTGTCCGGACGGCGGCCTAGGAAGACATGGGAGCGGATGCGGCGACGCAAGATCGTCATCGCGAGCATCGCGGGCCGGCGAAAAGTGGAACCGGCGCGCAGCGCCGAACGGCCAATCCATCGGCGACCATGATCCGCGGCGGCTGAGGCGATGCCTCGCGTCAGCCAAAGGCCAGCTTGCTGGCCGTCACGCCCTGATACCAGCACTTGCCGCGACGGGCGGCCAACGCGGCGAGGCTCGATACGCGCCCGACCGCGCGGCGGAACATGCGGCCGTAGCGATCGACGGTATCGACCCAGGCGTCGGCGTTAACTTGCAACCGTTCGAGGATCGGCCGCAAGTCGGCCGGAATCGCGCCGCGCTTATCGGCGCGCACCGCTCGACCAGTCCAGTCGAGCAGTTGCAAATACTCGTCGAGCGTCAGGGGCAGAAAACCGCGATCCGACGCGCGATGTCCCGCAGCCTTTGGCGACGGTTTCTTGGCCTCGCGCGGTACATCGGCATCGGCAACCGGGCTGAGCCACGCATCGCGCGCGGGCGGCGGTTCGGCCGCGACGACGTTCTCCTCCGTCATCACCGAATCCGTAACGACAGGCGAGGCCTCTCGCCGTGCGGCGATTCTCTCGAATGCCGCCGTGAACTCCGATGTCTCGGGCGTCGGCGCCACGCAGGCGCGGATCGGATTGAGATCCACGTAAACGCTGCAAGCCAACAATGCTGTTTCATCGACGATGGCCTGGCTCTTGAATCGCCCCTCGAAAAACCTGCCCGTGCAGCGGTCTTCTCGGTTGGCGCGGCGCGCAATCGGCTCGCACAAGGATCCCATGAGCCAGGACAGGCTCGCCAACCGCCGCCGCAACAGGGCGACTCTTTCCGGCTCGGCTTGGATTGCCGCCAACTCGCAGGGCTCCGGTTCGGCGGGGGTGCCGTCCTCATTGCGCCGCCAGGGGTGCAATCGATACCAACGCCGAGCAACGTCTTCGTCGCTCCAGTCCTGGGAGACGTCGGGCCGGTTCCTCAAGAGCACATGGATATGGTTCGACATCACCGAGAACCCAAGGATGTCGATCGCGAAAATGCCCGCCAATTCTTCGAGGCGGTCGCGCACCCAGACTTTGCGATGGTCGAAGTTCTTACTGCTGTAGCGGTCGACGCCGCACAGAAATGCGCGGCGGACGCAGCGCGCAACGCAATGGTACACACCAACATCGGACTCATCGACGATCTCTTTTCGGGCGTAGGCGGGCATGGGATGGACTCTTTGAACTGGTGGCCAGTAACGAGACGTATGAGCAGTATACTGCGGTTCGGCACCCCGTCAAGCACCTCGCCACGATTTTTCTGGGTGTCTTTGTCTGTCTTTGATTGCGACCGACCTCCCCCGCCTTCGCTGGCTGCACGCCCGCCAGACTTCACCAAATCCTCCTTTCCCAAGTTTCTCGACCAATTCGTAGGACGACGTAGGGTCTGGGCGGTAGCCTTCCTTGAGGTCAGGGTGGGCGTCATCTCCGCCATTTTGGGACACGAAACACGCACGCCCAGCAAGAAGTGGGTTGAGCCTTGCCTGAATTGCGTCAAGAACTTCTCGTGGACAATCAGGCCAGATGTTTTGCAGGGAGGGGGCGGCGTCTGGGTTGTCCTCGTAGTGTTCCATCCAGGTATCAAGCATGTCCTCGATGTCGTACATCGTTGACGAGGCGGAAGACGCAAAAAGCCCAGTGATCGACCTCGCCTGCCGCCACTCGGACTCGTCTGTAGTTCGCACGAGGTCGGTGGGGACCAGCTTGCCGGTGGCCGCCAGTTGCTTGATTTGCTCGGGCGTGAACGGCCCTTGCTCTTGATCGCCCCGACGGATGAAGAACTGCTGCGACATAATTTGTTTTCTGTGGCCTCCGGGCGTCACCAGATCTTGCATTTGGGGAGGGCCTTCTGCAATCGCTCACGCCCTTTTGGAGTTATTTTCGTATCACCAATCCAGAGAGTCATAAGATTCTGTTGTTTGCTGAGAGATCCGACACAGGCACCCGTTACTTTGGTGCCCCATACTGACAAGGACAATAGCTTCAAGTGCTGCATCTGTTGAACTGTTCGATCCGTGATTTGTGTTCCTGCAAGCAGGAGGCTTGTCAGATGTGTCAAGTCATTCAGAATCTGCATTTCATCGTCACCGACAGCGGTGGAGGCGAGATTTAGATAACGGAGTTGCTTCAATGGTGCAAGTTGCTTCACACCGGTGCCTGTTATCTTTGTCCCCTCAAGGTCTAAACCCGTAAGAGTTATGAGCTTCGACAGATGCTTGATCCCTTTGTCGGATACCAAAGTGCCGGTCAGGTCAAGGACTTGAATGTTCGGCAGACTGCTGATGCTTTTCAGGGTCTCGTCGGAGATCCTCGTGTTGGCGGCATGGAGAGATTGGAGGCTCGTCAAACCGCCCAGGAGACGCCCGCCGTTATCTGTTATGCCGGTATCGGAAATGTCCAAGTGCGTCAGCTTCGGTAAGTGGCTGACGTGCGAAAGTCCGTTATCCGTCACCTTTTTGCACCGCCGCAAGACTAGACTGCGCAGTTCCGGGAATTCCAAGAGCCCTTCAAGGTCGGCATCAGTGACCAGATCATTCGGTCCCCGTTTGTCAAATGTGATGCGGGAGATCTGAAGGGGTGTCTCGGGGATCTCGGCCACGGTCGAGATGATTCGAACGGCCCATTTTGCGTCCTCAATGCCAAGCGTTCCACCCACACGAATGATCCGCTCCGCAGCACGTTGGTAAGCCGACTTTTGTTCGGTTGTTGTCGGAACTTGGCTGGAGGGGTGCTTTTGTTCGACTTTGACCGCATCCGTTCGGGAAGCCTCGATTTTCGTGATCTGCTTGACCGTGGTGTCGTAGGTCACGGTGACGCTCTGGCCTTCGGTCAAGGAGCTAAGATCGGCGAGTGTGCCATCGACCACCACTTCGGCCTTCGGGCTGACGGTGAAGGTGCTCGACGTTTCGCCCTTGGCCGTCTTCCGCAGCACCTTTATGATCCGCTCCTTGGCATTGACCGTCACCACGTTCCCAGTGGCCATCACCGTTTCAGCATCGGAACCCGGTAATCGCCACAGAATCATCGTGGCATCGAGGCTGCCGGAGAGAAAATGGCGACCATCCGGGGATACACTCAATGAACCCACGAGCGCTTTGTGACCATCAAAAGTTCGCAACACCTGGCCGGTCCCAACGTCCCAGAGACGAATTGACCTGTCACAGGATTCCCCGAAAGCCCCCCAGTCGTTGGTATTGCCACCGCCCCCCGAAAGCAGCCGCTTGCCATCAGGTGTAAACGCCACGGCATAGACAAACTCACGATGGCCCTTGAACTCACGGACCAGTTGACCGTTGCCAACATTCCAGAGTCGAACCATGCGGTCGCCCATTGATTGTCCAATATCTGGGAAACTCTCTTGTTGGCTGCCAGTCGCCAGAAACTCGTTGTCAGGGGAAAAGTCGGCCGTGTGGATGACACTGTTCGTCGGCTGGACGATGTGATTCTTCGTTAGCTGGCCCGTGGTTAAGTCGAACCGGTCGAGTTGCGCATAACCGCATACGAATATGGCGTTGTTGCGAGAGAGTGCCACGACCGGCCCCCAACACGTGGTGGCGATCTTGTGTACGACTTGGCGTTGCTCGATGTTGTAGACGGCACCGCTGTGGTCCTCCCCGTAGATGACGCCAAGCAGCCGACAATCATTGCTGATCTTGGCCGCCACAAGCGGTTGGCCGATGTCAAAGGAATCGAGTTGCTTGCCTGACTCTGCGTTGAAGATGACCCAGCGCTTGTTTGTACACGCAAAAACTCGGTCGCCATCAGGAGAGAATCTGACGCTCCTGACTGGATCAAGTTCGTCGGAACTCCATGCCTGGGTTCTTTTGCCGATGTCCCAACATCCGACGATATTGTCGCAACCAGATGCAGCACGGCGGCCATCGGGGGAGAATGCCAAGACCCCCGGCGTACCCTTTGGAATGCTGAAGGTGTGAACCATACCCGAGGGATCGTCGCTCTTGGCCGGGGCTGGCGGCTCGTCCGGGCCGAAGAAGTCTTCGGTCGCAGGTTTTTCCTCGTCGGTCTCGAAGAAGTCGGGAACCTCGTCGTCCTTGTCAGCCACCTTCTCGGCCTGCGCACGGGGAGTGGGTTCCTTGGTTTGTTTGACTACCGGTGAACCGGGTGTCGCGTTAGGAGGTTCGGGCGACGGCGGTTTCGAGTCCGGCCGGTCAGGGGCCACGCTCACCACGCGCGCGACGTCTTGCTTTCGCAGCGCCGTGACGACGCTAATGACCCCGACCAGAACGATTACCGCCAACAGCCCGCCGAAGGCGGCGAAAGGCCACAGCCGCATAGGTGCATTCCGACCTCGCGTGCGCCGCGTCGCTGATGGCGGTCGACGTCGGCCCGCGGGCGCTCCCGACCATGGCGGCAGGTCAGGCATGAGCGGCTCTGGCTTGGCCGCTGGCCGCGGCGCGGCAATACGAGGGGGCGGCGGCAAGCGGACGACTGGAGCCGGTGGCGAGACCATCGGCCGTTGCGCGCTGACAGGGGGGCGCTGGGGCGTTGCGACGGGCGGCGCGGCCGCGTCCGCGTCGCGGGCCCGAAGGTGTTTGTCGTAGGCGACCTTCTTGTCGGGGTTCAACAAGGAGACCTTGGCCGACGCCAATTCGTTGAGCACGCGCTGCGTGAGGTCGGCGTATTGGCTGAGGGCCAGCGTGCGGACGAAGGCCATCCGTTGTTCAGCGGCATTCGAGATGGTTTCGGCGTCGTCCTCGAAGTGTACCAGACCGAGGAGTTGATAGTGGTTGAGTGGCCGCTCCGCGGTGCGGATGCCGAGCCATTTGCGATAGGGGTCGAAGTCGTCGTGCATGATTGTCCCGCGGCGTCGCAGCGGTTGGCGACGAGGAAACTTGCTTCCGATTATCGCCGCTCGCACGGCGGCTGGCAAGCTTGAGAATGATGCGCCGAGGCAATCGTCCCCGGCACGACGGGGCTTGCCCCCGCTAAAATACCATCCTGTCGAACGTGATTCTAGCCTTGTTTTCATGTGGTTTTAGCATTTCTGGAGTCCCACGATGGCCACGCGCCAAGAGCTTGAGAACAACCCAAACTGGCAAAGCACGTTCGCGGTCCAGACCGAAGAAGGCCGCGGCAACGTGATCTGCTTGATGCGGGACGCGAAAGGCGGCTTTTTCTGGGCGTTTCCGAATTACCTTGGGCTGTTTCCCTGGGGAGCGACCGCCACGTTCTACGAATCGGCCCTGTCGTACGACCTGAGCCACAATCACGTCCGGCTCGTGGCCGGACAATGGCCACCGGTGGGGAGGCCGGCGAGCCAGGACTTCGGCACCAGTTCGTCCAAAGCGTGCCCGCGCCGTTGATTCACGTACAGGGAGCCCATCATGGGATTGACGATCAGTTTCCGTCGGCTATCGGTTCTCCGAAGGGGAGGATGGGCATCGGGCGGCCCCGGTGGTCTGGAAATGAGACATCGGGGTCGATGCCCAGATGCCGGTAGACGGTTGCCCAAAGGGCCGGCGGGAGTCGAACCCGCTCAAAACCGCTCTGCAGGCGGCTGCCGTCCCGTCTGGCTCCAGCGCCAAGAATCATCAAGCGTCCTCGCCAGGAATTGAACCTGGTCTTCGACCTTCGCAGGGTCGCGTGCTTATCCGGCACACCCCGAGGACAAGTTGTCCAAGCCAAGCACCCCGCCGAGGAATCGAACCTCGTCTTGCGGCTTCGAAGACCGCCGTGCTGGCCGGCACACCCGCAGGGCAAAACCAAGTATCCCGACCTGGAATCGAACCAGGACCACGACCTTCGGAGGGTCGCGTGCGATCCGCTACACCATCGGGACAAGTCGTTTAACAAGAGCCGACGACTGGATTTGCACCAGCATCGACCGGTTTACAAAACCGGCGCCTCGCTGTTCGGCCACGTCGGCAAAAAGCAGGACCGCGAGGATTTGAACCCCGTGCAGCGGTTTTGGAGGCCGCTTGCTCTCCCAGGAGCACGATCCTGTAAACCGGTCCAAGCTGCCCGCTTGGACCGGGAATCAAACCATCAGCTACTTCTCCAGCTTGACGTTCCAGTACGCCTCGCTGACGAACTTCGACCAGCTCTCGATCCGCTCGCGATGAGCGGCGTAGAGCGGCTTCCAGACCGGCCGTACGGGCGGCTTTCGCAGCCTGATGCCTGCCTGCTCCGGCGTTCGGTCGGCCTTCCGTTTGTTGCAGTCCACGCACGACAGCACGCAGTTCTCCCAGGTCGAGGTTCCGCCCTGCGACCGCGGCAAAACGTGGTCGATGGTCAGCTCCTCGGGGCCCGGCTGGACGGCGCAATACTGGCACGTGAAGTGGTCACGCTTGAAAATGTTCCGCCGGCTGAACGTCACGGCCGCCGTGGGCAGCCGGTCGTAGCCGGTCAAGGCGATCACTTCCGGCACACGCAGCCGCTGCCGAATCGTCCGGATCACCGGCTCATCGGCGCGCGGAGCCAACCGCGACCAGTCAGCCCAGGTGTAGAGCTGGTAGTCGGCCGGATCAACCACGCGGGCCGACTCGTTCCAGAGCAGCACCAGGGCGCGGGCCACCGTGGCGACGTTGACCGGCTGCCAGTTGCGGTTGAGCACCAGGGCCGGCCGCTGAAGTACCTTCGAGACCACGATAAACTCTCCTTTCAACAGGGTGTACGACGGGGGTCGAACCCATACCTCCCGGTTCACAGCCGGATGTGCAGAAACCGCTACACCACGAACACCACAACTTTCATCAGTACCCCGACCAGGACTCGAACCCGGAACGCCCAGTTAGAAGCAGGGAATGATTTCCATTTCACCATCAGGGCAAACAACTCAAGCGGAAGGCAAGGGAGTCGAACCCTCATCCCGTGTTCCAGGGAACCGCTTTAGCAAAGCGGCCCGGCCAACCGTATCCGGCTACCTTCCGTTGCCTCTTCCAGTGGACCCACCGGGAATTGAACCCGCCAGGTTCCCGTAGGGCCGAAGAGACAGGGCCAGCATGCCGCGCTGGTGTCGTCCCGTTGGACCATGAGCCCGTTCGTTGTCAGTGGACCGCCGGGGAATCGAACCCCGATTTCCGGCTTGCGGAGCCGGCGTCGTCCCGTTGGACCAGCAGCCCGTTTCGTTCAGTGGACCTGATGGGAGTCGAACCCACCCCATCGACCATGCAAGGGTCAATCGCCTCCAGCGGCATGCAGGCCCATTCGTCGTTCTTCAAGTTCAAGAGGTCCGTCCGGGGGTCGAACCCGGCCTCCCGCCTTACCAAGGCGGTGTGCTCCCGAAACACCTACAGACCCAGCCAGTGATCCCGGATGGAGTCGAACCACCCTCTCCTGGACGTCAGCCAGACGTCGTCGCCGTTGGACCACGGGATCAGTCATCAAGTAGCCGAGGTGGGCGTCGAACCCACAAAATCACGAGGCTCTCGACCTCGCCGCTTTGCCAAGTTTGCGTACCCGGCCGCAAGTGGCAGGTCCGGGAGTCGCACCCGGCGAGCTGAGCTTATGAGGCTCGGCTGAGCACTGGCTCACCTGCGTCAAATCGTCGAAAGTAGCCAAGGGGAGACTCGAACTCCCACGCCCGCAAGGGGCCGACGTTCTGAGCGTCGTGTGTCTTCCGATTGCTTGGCCATCAGTGACCCGTGCGAGAATCGAACTCGCCTTTCCAGCGTGAGAGGCTGGTGTCCTTCCGATAGACGAACGGGCCATGTTGTTTGTCAGTGCGTCGGGCAGGAGTCGAACCTGCAGAACCCGAAGGCGGGTGGGTTACGGCCACCGAGGCTTGCCATTGCCCAACCGACGCATGCTTCGTTCAATGGCGCAGGCGGGAGTCGAACCCGCAGTTCACCAAGGTTTGAGCTTGGCCGCTTTGCCAGTTTGCGTACCGCGCCGTATTGAAGGCGTCCCCGGCGGGATTTGAACCCGCGATCTCCACCGTGACAGGGTTGTCGATCCAGTGCCCAAGGTGGGAGTCGAACCCACAAACGCCCGGCGACCACCGCTGCGCGGCGGTGCCCGAGCCGGGCCGCTCTGCCGAGTTGGCGTACCTGGGCGTGCCCCTTCAAGTAGTCCCGGACGGACTCGCACCGTCGATCGTCACCTTGTAAGGGTGCTGCCTTCGCTGCTAGGCCACGGGACCGTGAATCAAGGCGGAAGCCGTGGGACTCGAACCCACAAGCGGCTGTTGGCCGCCACCTGTTTTCAAGACAGGCTCCTCATCCGGCCGGATGACTTCCGTCACTGCATCAACTTCATCAAGTTCCGGGGGTTGGAATCGAACCAACGACCTCCTGGTTCAGAGCCAGGCGTCACTACCAGCGGCAACTACCCCGGATCATTCGTCTGTTGGATACCAGGCCGGCGTCCGAAGTTCGGGGAGAAGGGGTCGAACCTCCGTCTCCTGGGTCAAAGCCAGGCGGCCTACCGTTAGCCGATCCCCGATCACATCATCAACAAGAGTGCCCTGCGGGAGTCGAACCCGCCTAGCCAGCTTGGAAGGCTGGGACCTCTGCCGATCGGCCAAGGGCACGTAAGGCGGAAGGAGAGGGAGTCGAACCCCCAAGGCTTATCGCTCGTCCGGGTTCGGGCCGGGTGCCGTCGCCAATCGGCTTGTCCTTCCACATCAAGCTGCGGTGGCAGGAATCGAACCTGCGCCAGGGCGATTAACAGTCGCCTACCCGTACCAACACGGGTCCCACCGCAATGAAGTCAGCGTGGTCGGATTTGAACCGACGATCTCGTGCTCCCGACGCACGCGGAATCCCAGGCTTTCCCACACGCTGAATCGAAGCGCCCAGCCGGAGTTGAACCGGCACGTCCTGCATGGCGAGCAGGTAGGCTACCGCTTCATCATGGGCGCGTTGCAAATGGACCAAATTGTCAAAGAGCAAGAGCACCAGGCGGGAGTCGAACCCGCGTTGCCGCATTACGGGTGCGGAGTCGTCGCCGCTGGACCACCGGTGCCTGTCGTTTTTCAGTGGGACCGGACGGACTTGAACCGTCACCAGCCTGGTTAAGAGCCAGGTATGCTGCCGCTAGCACCTCGATCCCGTCGTCGTTGTTTTCCTCGTCGTCGTTGTTTTCCTCGTCGTCGTCGGCCAACCAGTCGGCACGGAAGGAGTCGAACCTTCGACCTGGCCCTTATAAGAGGCCGGCTCGAACCGTTGAGCTACGTGCCGTGAGTGGGGCCGGAGGGATTTGAACCCTCACCCTTCCGCTTAAAAGGCGGATGCGCTGCCGTTACGCCACGGCCCCAAGGGGAGCGGGCGTATTCGTTTTAGCCGAAGTCGTGCCAACATCGTTGTTCTCCTTGTTCGATCAGTAGTCCGGGGTGGAGTCGAACCAACCGCCGGCGACGTATCAGGTCACCATGCTCCCGTTACAACACCGGACCGCGTTTCAAGTCGGGATGGTGGGAGTTGAACCCGGGCACCGCCGCGCAGCGGTGGTCGGCTCGTGCTCCCAAGGCACGCGGGCCGCCGTTACCCTACATCCCGATGGATTTTCCAAGTCAGAACGGCCGGACTCGAACCGGCGATCTCCTGGCCCCCGACCAGGCGGAGTAGCCGCTCTCCTACGCTCTGTCGTGCAAGTAGCCCATAGGGGATTCGAACCCCTGCCGCCGCCGACCACCGCTGCGCGGCGGTGCCCGAGGGCCGGAATCCACAGCCTCTAGACGAATGGGCCGCAAGTGGATCGGGAGGCGCTCGAATCCTCGTCTCCTGGTTTTCAGCCAGGTGCTAAACCGTCTCAGCTACCGATCCGAAAGAAACCAACGAAAAAAGCCCGGCGTCGTTGTGACACCGGGCCTTGAAGAGCCTTGCTTTGCCTTGGGGGGCCGAGCGTCACAAGCGCAACGGATGCGCGGGGAGCGAAATCGCCGGTTGACCGGCAAAATAGCACGTCCCTCTGCGTTCGTTTGTGATACTTGGCCGTAAGGACATCATGGTCGGGAGCCTTGAAAGGCGGTTGATCTTCTGGGAAAACCGGCACGATCGGACCACGGGACCGACTGTGCTCGTTTGGTTATACCTGGTTAGACGCCGCAGGGTTCCAAATGGTTCGCGATTTTTTAACGGTTGGCGAAATGCACGTTGAAACGACCCCGCCGAATCAACCAGCGCGGCCTGCCAACAGCCAGTGGTTTGCCGCCATCGGCGTCGGGCTGGTGCTGCTGACCGGTTGTGGAACCGACTCGCGGCCCGTGCCGGCCCGGGCGTCGGGAATTTGGTCAGGAAGGATGACGATGAGCACCGACTCGCGCTCTACCAGGTTCTCCACAAGCTGGGCATCTTGCTGCTGGGCGGGCGCCACTCAAGGCGATCTCAAGCAGGCGCTGTCGAGCCGGGCGGTGGCGGGCCTCTTGGCAAGTTTCACGCCGAAGGTCGGCGATGTCGTCTTCATCCGTGCCGACGAGCCGGCGTAAATCTGCGGCTGGGGCATGATAAGTGCTCCCATTCTTGAATTGAAAGTGCAATCATTTTAGGAGGCCATTGCCATGAGTTCCCGCGAATCGTCAATTTACCGTCGTTCTCTACCAAACACCCCCTACTCGCCCACTCGCGACGAGATCCGGGATGAATGTGCCCGAATTCGCACTGGTTGGGACAAGTTGGAACACAGCAAGCGCGCAGGTCTGCCGCCAGGCCGCGACTTGCTGGAACTGGTGCCGGTGGTGTTCGGCGTGCTGGAAGGACGGTGGTAAGAGCGGTGACCGGGGCTACCTCGCGATGGTGTCGGCGGATGGCCTGCAATGGCGCGAGGAAGACGGCAAACCGATCGTTCCCATCTCGTATGTCGACGACGTCATCACGGCGATCTGGGACGAGCACCGCGAGCATTACGTCATCTTCCCCAAGCAAATGACCCCGGTCCTGGGCAGAAGCCGGCGCTCGCTCTACGTCTCCGCCAGCCGGGACTTCAAGCACTGGAGCAAGCTGGTGCCGGCATTCCTGGCGGACCGGCGCGACGACCTGGGCGTCCTGCCCCGGCTGGAGGCAGTGCGCCGTCTGCTGAACTACCCGGTCAACCCGAACGTGGCCCGCAGCGAGTTTTATGGAACCGGGGCCTTTGCAGCGGAATGCGGCGTTCTCGCCTTCCCTTGGGTGTTCACGGTAAGCGCCAACGTGCCGAAGTACGGCAACCAGGATGGTCCGGTCGAGGTCCAGTTGGCCATGTCCCGCGATCTGGAAACCTGGAGCCGCCCCTTCCGAACGCCCATTCTGGCCCTTGGTGCCGAGGGGGCCTGGGATTGCGGCATGATCTTCACCGCGTCCCAGGCGATCCAGGTCGCCGACGAAATCCGCCTTTACTACGGTGCAACCAACTACACGCACGGCGCACCCGGTCCAAACGGGGCGCCGGAAGGGGGGCTTGGAACGAAGCACACGGGGGCCATCGGTTTGGCGACCTGGAAGTTGGACCGATTTGTTTCTGTAGACGGCCCAGCCGAGGGAGGCACGCTGACGACCGTGCCGATCAAGTTCAAGGGCCAGATGCTGGAGATCAACGCGGTCACCAGGCCGAAGGGCTCGATCGTCGTTGAGATGCTCGACGCGAGCGGCAAACCCATCGAAGGGTACGCCGCCGCCGATGTCTTTGTTGGCGACGAGCTGCGTCACGTCGTCACCTTTGGTGGCCAAGCCGATGTGGCGCCGTTGGAGGGTGAAACGGTCAGTTTGCGTTTCCGTTTGAAAAACGCCGAGCTTTACAGCTTCGCGTTCCGGGATTGAACTCGCGCAGGACATTGCCCATGCAGAAGCCATTCTTGCTTTTCGCCATCCTGCTCCTCGTGCCTCCCGCGACGGCTCGACTGGCTTTCGCCGCCGAAGAGCCGGGCACGACGACGCTCGCCCTGCCGCAGTTGGCGTTTACGAAGGCCGACAAGCCTTACGCCGTTCTTCGTCGCGGCGACATCGAGGCGGTCGTGGTCGACAACTCGGCCGTCGACGACGATATGCTACCCGGCCACAAGGCCGGCTACAGCGGCCTGGCGTCGCTCAAGCACGCCCGGCATCAGGAGAACCCGTTCGTGGATGGAGGGTCGCCCTTCACGCCAGATGCCGGCTGGAAAGCCTAACCTACAGATCCCTGCCATCGCGCCAACACCCATGCCCCGACCAGGCTCACGGTGCCGAAGATCACGATCCCCAGGCAGGTCGAGGTCAAGACGGCGGCGAACATGCTGTCCATTCTCGCGTTGTTGTTGGTCTGGTTGATCAGGTTGCCCAGCCCGTCATGATGCATCGCGGCGCCGGCGAAGATCTCTCCGACGATCGCCCCCACCACGGCCAGGCCCGCCGAAATCTTGGCCCCCACCACCAAGTGCGGCACGCTGCCAGGCAAGCGCAGCTTCCAGAGCAATTGCCAACGCGACGCGCCGGCCAACTCGAACCACTCGAGCAGGTTGCGGTCGATGGCCGTCAGGCCCGTGCTGGCGTTGGTGATGATCGGGAATAAACTGATGATGAACGCCACGACCACCACGCTCTGAAAGCCGTAGCCGAACCAGACCACGATCAACGGCGCGACCGCGATGATCGGCACCGTTTGCAGGAAGATCGCGTAGGGGTAGACGCTGCGCTGGATGACGCGCGATTGCGAGAACACGCAAGCCACCACCAGACCGCCGACGAAGCTCAGCGAAAAGCCGCAGGCCGCGGCCTCGCCCGTGACCAGCGCCGCCGAGAGCAGCTTGCCGCGGTCGCCCCAGGCGGCCAGGAACACCTGGCCGGGGCGCGGCAGGAGGTACTTCTCGATCGACAACGCGACCGTCGCCGCGTCCCAAGCGGCGATCACGATCGCCAGCAGCACCACGGGCGGCAAGGCGAAACGGACGAGCCAGCGGCCCAAGCCCGCACGGTTCATACGCCCCCCTTTCGCAACTCGCGGCCCACCTCGCCGACGAAGGCGGCAAAGTCGGCCTGGAAACGCAACTCCGGCCGCCTCGGCGTGGCGAATGGCACGGCGACGTCGGCCGTGATCGTGCCCGGCCGTGGGCTCATGACCAGAATCCGCGTGCTCAGGAAGGCCGCCTCCGCGATGTTGTGCGTCACGAACACCGCCGTCCAGCGGTGCGCCAGCCAGAGATCGAGCAGATCCTCGTTGAGCCTTTGCCGCGTGATGTCGTCGAGCGCGCCGAACGGCTCGTCGAGCAACAGCAATTCGGGCCGCGTGACCAGGGCGCGGGCCAGCGAGACGCGCATCCGCATTCCGCCCGACAACTCGCGCGGACGGCGCCCGGCGAAATCGGAAAGGCCGACCATCCATAAGCCGTCGCGCACGCGCGTTTCGCGCTCGGCCGCGGCCACCCCCGCCAGTTCCAGCGGCAGGCGGATATTGGCGGCGGCGGTTCGCCAAGGCAGCAGCGTGGCGTCCTGGAACACGAACGAAAGCCGCGCCGCCCGGCGCCGAGCCACGGCCGGCGGCAGGCCGGCGACCGTCAAACGGCCCTCGGTGGGAGATGCCAGGCCGGCGATCAACCGCAAGAGCGTCGATTTGCCGCAGCCCGATGGTCCGACCAGCGAGACGAACTCACCCGGCGGCATCGAGAAGTTGACGTCTTCCAGCGACTGGATTCCGCCGGGAAACGTCACGCCGACCGTGTTTGCCGCGATCATTGCTATTGTTTCGTCGTATCGACGGGCGTGACGTCGGTGGCCAGCGGAATTTCCTTGCCGACCGTGAAACCGACGATGAACCAGCCGTTCGGTTCGCCGGCGGCGAAACTGCCCGCCGGTCCCAGATGACGGCGAACGACATCGAAGTCGGGGAGCTTGGCTCCGTCGAGCCGTGGCTTGCGCGTGACGCCTTCCTTGTCTTCGCCCAGGATGAGATTCAGCAGCCTGGCGAAGAAGGCGTCGGATTCAGGGAGCTTGCCTTGGCGGAACAGTTCGTACGCGGCCTGGTATTGTTCGTCGCCGCGGGCGAAGCCGCGGGCGCAGGTTTCGCCGGCGCCCAGCTTGGCGTATTCGCCGGCGATCAGGCGGTAATCGGCATCGCGCTCGAGCGGTTCCTCGGCTTGGGCCTGGGCCAGCACTTCTTCCAACAGGTCGATGTGCGAGGCGACGAACAGGTGATGCTGGGCGACGGTGACGGCCGAACTGGCCATCGCCGCGCCGCCGACGGGCTGGGCCGGCGTGTCGTCGTCGTCGTTGGAAATGCCGGGGTCTACGACGTCGGATCCCGACATCGCGTCATCTTCGTTGAGGATTTCCCAGACGTCGTGTTCGCGGATTTTCAGCAAGCGAGCTTTGGGATCGCCTTTCATCGAGCGTTCGAGCGAGGCGGCCAGGGCCGCCGGATCCTTGACTTCGATGGCCAATAACATGCGCTGGCTGCTGGTGGTGATGGGGAGCTTGTAATCGGTGATGAGGGTGGCGCGCTCGCCGAGGTGCGCCACCAGGTCGTTGCGGATATCAAGTTGCGGCCCGTTGGGGTCGTTCTTGACGCTTTCGATCGTGTCTTCAAACACGCCCGGTTCGCCGTAGATCTCATCGAACAACGTGTCGACGCGGTCGAAGGCGTTGAGGAAGTCGCATTGGAAGGTCGTATAGCTCGCCAAATCCTTCGAGACCCAAGGCTGGGGAGCGAAGTCGACGCCGTTGGGGAACTTCAACATCCGCATGGCCAAGGCGTGCGGTGGGGGGGCCAAGGCGAAGGTGCGGTGCAACATGCCGTACGGCCCGACGGCGAGGTTCACGTAGCCACCGACGCCCACGATGGCCTCGAAGCCCTGGCTCTTGGCCACCTTGAGATAATCGACGCCGCCTTTGCGACGACCATCGCGCCAGCTGCGCAGCGCCTCGGCCAGTTCGATCGGTTGCACGAACCAGCGCGCGTGCGGCGCCAGTTCGCCGGCGGCCGACTGGCAGCGCTGCATCACGGCCTTATAGGCCGGAAGCCCGGCCAAGGTTTCCCGTTCGACGCCGGCCAGACGATCCACGATGTCGGTGGCCACTTCGAGGCTGTCCGTCGTCACCAGCAAACCGTCTTTCTGAAAGTAAACGGCGAAGGTCGGCTCCTTGCGTTCGCCCTTGAGGGGGGTCTGAAGCACGGTCAAGTTCGTGCCGCGGTGGTCGTGCTTCGTCCGCTTGGCGCCTTGTTTGAGCAACTCCGCCGCCATGCTTTCGATCGTCTCGCGGGCCTTGGCCTCGCGGCCGGCGACGTCGACGAGCATCACCAAGGCGGCCTTTCCCTTGGATGGCGCGACGACGGCAATACTCAGTTCACCCGTTGCCAAGCCGTTGAGATCGTCGAGCGACAAGCCCAGCTTGGCGTGGGAGCGAGCCCATTTTTGCGTCAACTGCCGGCGCAGGTCTTCGCCGAACGGCTGCATCGCCGGGTCGTCCAGCAAGCGCCCCAGCTCGGTCTTGTGCCAACGCTCGATGAATTGCGGCACGTCCGCCACGGTGACGAAGCCCTTGGTCGAACTGGGCAACAACGTATCGCTCGGCGGCATCGCCGCGGCGCCCATCACGGCCGAACCGATCCAAACTGCCGCCAGCAGGGCCCGTCTCGGGAAATGGAACACGAAGCCTCTCCTTGTTCCGCGGAAATGCGAATCGAACGGGGAACTATAGAACGGGCCGAAGTTTAGTCGCCTCATGCCTTTTCCGCTAGACCGGTCCGGGGGGGACCAAGCTGAAATCGTGGCGAAACACGGCCGGAGTCAGCGAAAAACCGCGTTCAGTCCCCCTCACACGGGTTGATTCTTCATTGCGCCGCCATAAAGCTGGGAAAAAATCGTTTGCAAACCCGAATCGTGACCCATGCTTGAGATATACTTCACGCGATCGAAAATGACACATTCACGGTGGCTGGGGCAGAGCCTAAGCGATCTCCATGCGCTCCATTTTAACCGCAAAGCTCATGCCACTCTGTACCCGCGCGCGGGTTGGTATTTTGGGTTTCCTGGTCGCATTCACGGCTGTGTTGTTCGATGTGTGGGTGCCGTTTGGACTGCCCGTGGCGGTCGCCTACTTGCTGCTGGTTGTGCTGAGCATCCAATCGTCGCGGCAATCGGCGATTTGGTTCGCGGCCTGTACGGCGACCTTGCTGACGATGATCGGCTTCTTCGTCTCGCACGGCAAACTGCCCGTCACCGCCGAATTGGCGACACGGGCCATCGCCGTGCTGGCGATCTGGTTGACGGCCGTGCTCTGTTTGTGGCAGCAGCAACGCAAGTTGGCCGACAGCGAGCGCGCCAGAACCCAGTTGGCGGCCGAAAACGCGAACCGGGCCAAAAGCGAGTTCCTGGCCAACATGAGCCACGAAATCCGCACCCCCATGACCGCGATTCTCGGCTTCGCCGAACTGCTCCTGGCCGACGTCGAGAAGCCCCAGAATATCAAGGCCGCGCAGACGATCAAACGCAACGGCGAACTGTTGCTGCAGATCATCAACGACATTCTCGACCTCTCGAAGATCGAGGCGGGAAAATTCGACGTCGAGCCGCTGCCTTGCTCGCCGCGGCAAGTGGTCGCCGACGTACTCACGTTGATGCGCGTCCGTGCCGACGCCAAGCAGTTGCCGCTGGAAGTCGCCTTCGAAGGACCGATTCCGACGATGATCCGCACCGACCCCTTCAGGCTGCGCCAAATCCTCATCAACCTGGTGGGTAACGCGCTGAAGTTCACCAACGCCGGCCGCGTGCTCCTCGCGACGCGCCGGGTCGGCGGCGACGATGACGAGTCCCGCTTGCAGTTCGACGTGATCGACACCGGCATTGGCATGACGGCGGAGCAAATCGACCGCTTGTTTCGGCCGTTCAGCCAGGCCGACTCAACGACGACCCGCCATTACGGTGGCACCGGCCTGGGCCTGACGATCAGCCGGCGGTTGGCCGAAATGCTCGGCGGCGATATCACGGTCGAAAGCGTGTACGGTCAAGGCAGTCGCTTCCGTTTGACCATCTCCACGGGATCGCTGGCGGGCGTCGACTCGATCGACGACGCGGCGGAGTCCGAAGCTCACTCGTCGCAAGTGGCCCAGTTATCGGCGGCCCAGTCATCGGCGGACCAGTCATCGGCGGCCCAGTTATCGGCGGCCCAGTCATCGGCGGCCCAGTCATCGGCGGCCCAGTCATCGGCGGCCCAGTTATCGGCGGCCCAGTGGCGCGAAACGCCCGTCGTCGCGGCTGGGATCCAACTCAACGGTCGCGTGCTGTTGGTCGAGGACGGACCCGACAATCGGCGGCTCACGTCGTACATCTTGATCAAGGCCGGCGCCAAGGTGTCGTTTGCCGAAGACGGACTGGAGGCCGTCGAGAAGGCCTTGTCGACGCAGCCTGGCTGGGGACGCCGCCAGCGCGACGTGTGCGAGCCGTTCGACCTGATCTTGATGGACATGCAAATGCCCGTCATGGACGGTTATGAAGCGACGCGCCGACTACGCCAGCAGGGCTACCAAGGTCCGATCGTCGCCTTGACGGCCCATGCCATGCGACACGACCGCGAAAAGTGCTTCGAGGCCGGTTGCGATGCCTTCGTCAGCAAGCCGGTCGACCGGCAAACCCTCTTGGAAATCGTGGCCAAGTACGCCAAGTCTCAGCCGGCGCCGGTCGCCGAAGCCGCGCCCGAAGAGGAACAACGACCCGCTCAAATGCAAGGATTGCCGCGGCAACGGCATCTGTAGGGAACGCCCTCCGTGGCGTTCCGTGCAGCGGATATGACGTCTGCCCGCGGGACACGGAACGCCACGGAGGGCGTTCCCTACAGAATCGAGTTTTCGTCCCCGTGCCGCGGAAAGCAGCGAATTGGCATCGCCAAAAACAGGGAAATACCTACAATCAGGGTTGAAGTTGGGAACTTCGGCCTGAATTTAACCCCTGCTGGGGGCTTTGATGATCGACACAGCACGGATGCTCCGGCGGTCCACCGGTCTTGGATCCGGCTTGGCGGCCGACTTGCTCGAGGAATACGCCTACCGCTACGGGCGGACCTACGATTCGTACCTGGTCAACGACGCCGACCGTGAGTGCTTCTGGTCGCGCGATGGGGAAGGGGCGGTGGGGTTCGTGCGGAGGGGCCGATACCTGAAGGTGGGCGGCGGCCTCTTGGCGCCGGACGAATGCAAGGGCGCGCTCCTGGCCGAGTTGGTCGAGCACTCGGAGCGGCACGGGCAGTGCCTCTCGTTCTACAACGTCACCGACGACGATCTGCCGTTGTTTCGCGAGTTTGGTTTCCAAGTGACCAAGTGGGGCGAGGAGGCGATCGTCGACCTGCCCGAACGCACCTGGCAAGGCAAATCGTTCGAGTGGGTACGCAGGCAGACGAACTATTGCAAGCGCCAGGGACTGGCGCTGGAAGAGTGCCGGCGCGACGAACTCTCCACCGTGGAATGGGGCGATTTGCTGTCGGAATTCAGCGACATGTCCGCCGCCTTGCTGGCGGCCAAACCGCAGGCCGACGAACTGCGGTTCCTCGACGGCGAGTTCGATCCCAGTCGCCTTGGACGCAAACGGATTTTCGTCGCGCGCGCCGACGAGGGGACGGGCCGTGTCGAGGGATTCCTGGTGGCCAATCCCGGCGGCAACGGCAGCTTCTGGTCGTTCGAGCTCTATCGTCACCGGCCCGACGCGGTGCGCGGCACCGTAACCTTCCTGATGCATCAGGCGATGCGGTTATTGGCGCGCGAAGGAGTCGAAGGCGTCTCGCTCTGCCTGTTGCCCGGCCTGCGCGCCGGCGAACCCAGGCCGGGCGACAGCGCGTTGGCCCGCCGCGGACTGGCCTGGGGCGGCCGGTACTTCAACTTCCTCTTCGACACCGCCGGACTTTACCACTTCAAGAGCCGTTTCCGCCCCCGTTACGAGAACCGCTACATCTGCGCCCGGCCCAGAATCACGCTCGGCTCGGCCTGGGCCTTGATCCAGATCCTGGGCGTGCTCGACGTCGAGCCGCGCAAACTGGCCCGAATCGTCGGCCACCGCTGCCGCAAATGGCTCAAGCGGACGGCACTGGCCTCGCCGGAATCCACGGCGCGCGGCCGGGAATGAGACAAAAGCTTCATGGCCAAAGCGAGCGTTCCAGCACCTATCGCCAAACCGCCGCGGGAGTTGGTCGCGGACGTGCGCGCGTTGATCCAGGAGACGCGTGGCGGCGTGGCCCGGGCCGTAAACGCGGCTCTCGTTGGACTCTATTGGAATATCGGGAAACGAATTCACACTGAAATTCTCAAGGAGCGGCGCGCCACGTACGGTGAACAGATTGTCGAGGCGCTGTCGCGACAATTGAGCGTCGAATTCGGGCGGGGCTTTTCGCGTCGCAACCTCTTCAACATGATTCGCTTCGCGGAGGTTTTTCCGGAGCGGCAAATTGTGCAGGCACTGACTGCACAATTGGGTTGGACCCATTTCTCACTCATCATTTACCTGGATGACCCGCTCAGACGCGACTTCTACGCCGAAATGTGCCGCATCGAACGATGGAGCACGCGAACATTGGAGAAGAAGATTGCCGGGATGCTCTTCGAGCGCACAGCGCTCTCGAAGAAGCCCGCCGAGTTGGCCAGGCGAGAGCTGGCGGCGCTGCGCGAACACGACAAACTGACCCCTGATCTAGTCTTCCGCGACCCGTACTTCTTGGATTTCCTGGGCTTGAAGGATACCTACCGACTTGCCCCCGCGCGCGTTGCTGAAGAAGAAACTCCACGCGGCCATTTTGGCCGCCCGCGCTCGGTTGGAACAGCCGCTCGAAAACGACGACAAAAGAGGTTAAGGGCCTATCCCAGAACCGCCATTGTGGTGCAGGCGTCCCGCCGTTGTGGTGCAGGCGTCCCGCCTGCCCGGCGGGATAGGCTCTAAGTAAACCGGCCACCGCACAAGAGGAAGATCGGTTCTATACTGCACGCGGCCTGCTTCGACACTAACCCGCAGCGCAAGCAAGGCGCGTAACTAACTACTTGCCTTGCTTGCGCTGCGGGTTGGTGTGCAGACTTCCGAATGTCTCATTCTCGGCCGCGTGCAGTATAACGCCTACGAGCCATCGGGCGACGATCCATGCTCACTACTTCTCCCACACGCCGCGCAGGTCGTCGGAGCATTGCTCGCGGATGCCGTTGTCGGTGAGGATTTCCTCGGTCGCGGCGGCGAGCTCCGCGCGGCGAAAGACCATGGTCTCCGCCGATTGCCGGTCGAAACGGAATTCCACGTACTCGTCGCGCGCGTCGCGCAGCATCTCGATCAGGTGAACCAGGTTCTTCACCGGCACGTCGTTGAGGTGCGTCACCACGCAGCCCGTCGGATGGCTGTAACCCTTCATGATCGGGTGGGCGAACAGCGGTGAGGGAACCACGACCAGCTCCTCGCCCGCGAACGCGGGCGGGTCGCCGAGACGACTCATCAGCGGCGTAATTCCCCCCGACATCTGTTGCAGAAGCCGGGCGGGGCCGCCGCCCAGAAACACCATCTCCTTCGTGGCCGATGAGAAAACCAGCGGCCCGTGGATGAAATACCTCGGGTAGCCGCCGTTGAGGAAGGGAACCAATTGCGGCTGGGCGGCCGACACGGGCAACTCGATCGGTTCGCTCTTGCCGGCCCGGAAACGCGTGATCGGCAGTTTGCCGTCGCGGGCCAGTTTGGGCACGAGGTACTGAAAGGAGAGCTGCAAATCGTCCGACAACTTCACCCGGCCTTCGGCGTCGATGGCCGACTCGCCCATGTGCGTGATCACGTCGTTGGCCCGCAGGGGGTAGGTGTCGTCCGGCTGAGCGATGCGCGTGACCATCAGCCCGCCCGTATCCTTGGGCAAGCCGAGCCTCGCGCGCAGCGCATCGTTTTCGACCGTCTGGAACACGTCGAAAACCTGCGGCTTGCCGTCATAATGGCCATCGGCCACGTCGGCCAGGAACATTCGGATTTCGTCGCAGGGGATCACGTAGCCGATGTTCTCGGCCGACTTGACCGTGCTGAAAGCCACGCCGACCACCTGTCCGTCGCTCACCGCCGGGCCGCCGCTGTTGCCGGGGTTCAGCGCCGCGTCGATCTGCACGCGCAACCCGACCGTTTGGTGATAGTAGGCCACGAAATCGACGCGCGAGATGATCCCCTCGGTGACCGACATTTGCTGGCCTCCCAACGGATAGCCGTACACATTCACTTGTCCCTTGATCGGCGGCAGCCCCTCGGCCATCGGCAAGGGGGGCCGTGCGTCGAAAAAAGTGGCATCCGCCAGCTCCAACACGGCGAGGTCGATGGACGCGGCAAAAACCGTCAGCTTGGCCGCCAGCTTGTCGGCCGTGCGGTGGGGCTGAACATAAATTTGGTTGGCATATTGGACCACATGGTAATTGGTCAGGATCCGCCGCCCGTCGATGATGAAGCCGGTGCCCGAGGCTTCCTGGGCGGGCATCTTGCCCCAGGGCTGTTGCAAATTGGGTTGGCGGAGCGAGACGGTGATATGCACGACGCCAATATCGTTGGTCGCGCGTGGGTTGTCAAATCTTAGCCGGGGGCGTTAGAATCGCCCCGTTGATGATACCCATTGAACCCGTCCGATGCAGCAGGAGCCACGGTCCCATGCCCAACGATACCAACGTCCATTGGCACGCCCATAGCGTCGCCCGCCCGGAGCGCGAGAGTCTCAACGGCCACCAAGGCTGCGTGATCTGGTTCACGGGGCTCAGCGCTTGCGGTAAGAGCACGATTTCTAACCTGGTCGACCACAAACTGCATTCGCGAGGTATGCACAGCTATGTGCTCGACGGCGACAACGTGCGGCACGGCCTGAACGCCGGGCCGGGCATGCTCAAGGAACGGCACGGCGACGAATTCGCCAAACGCTTCGGGCTCGGTTTTTCCGCCCAGGACCGCGAGGAAAACATCCGCCGCATCGGGGCCGTCGCCAAGCTTTTCAGCGAAGCCGGCCTGATTACGCTGACCGCCTTCATCAGCCCCTACCGCCGCGACCGCGACGCGGTACGAGCCACGATGGCCCCCGGCGAATTCATCGAAATCCTGGTCGATGCGCCTCTGGAGGTGTGCGAGGCTCGCGATCCCAAGGGGCTTTACAAGAAGGCCCGTGCCGGAGAACTCAAGGGTTTTACCGGCATCGACGACCCGTACGAAGCGCCGGAAAGGCCAGAACTGGTGCTCGACGCGGGCACGAAGGACGCCGAGACGCTGGCCGAGGAGGTCATCGCCTACCTGACCAAGGCGGGCAAGATCAAGTAATTCGTCGCGTCCGTCAGCAATTTGGCCAGGAACTCCGGCATGTACAGCCCCATCACGAACACCAGCGCCATGAAGCCGATGATCGGCGCGCCGGTGCGGAAATCGTCCGGAAATGGGATTTCAGAGCGCGGGTGCGAAGGTGGCCCCAGCGTCACCCGAAGCACGGTGGCGCCCATCCCCAAGAACACGATGAACAAGGCCGTCAGGTACAGCGCGGCGCTGGTGTACTGGCCGCCGCGGCAGGCCGCCAAGAGAATGCTGAATTCGCTCACGAAGGGGCTGAAGGGGGGCGAGCCGCAGCCCGCCAGAAACCCCAGCAGAAACAGCCAGCCCGACAGCGGCAAGCTATGGATCGCGCCGCGCACGTCGTCGGTCAGTTTGCTGCCGTAGGCCCGGTGAATGTTGCCCGCCGAGAGGAACAACACCCCCTTGGTCATGGCGTTGTTGATCACATGCGCCAGCGAGGCCGTCACGGCCGCGCCGCCGATGCCGATGCCAAACACCAGGATGCCCATGTGCTCGACGCTGGAATACGCCAAGAGCCGCTTGAAGTCGCGCTGCCGTACCATGTAGACTGCGGCGGTCGCCATCGACAATAGCCCGACGAAGACCATCATCCGCCGGGCGAAATCGCCGTCGCCGGCGGCCACGGCGATCTGGTAGAAACGCAGGATCGCGAAGAACGCGGCATTGGTCACGCCGCCGGCCAGCAAGGCCCCCACCAGCCCAGGCGCCTCGCCGTAGGCGTCGGGTTTCCAGGTGTGCATCGGCGCCAGCCCCATCTTGGTACCGTAGCCGACGAAAAGCAGCACGAAGGCGGCGTGCAGCCAAGGCGGCGACAGCTTCGGGGCCTCCGACCGCAATTCTTCAAACAAGAGCGTCGAACGCAAGTCGGCGTGCAACGCCGAGTAGGCCAGGAACAGCGAGCCCAACAGCGCCAGGGCGATCCCGACGGAGCAGATCAAGAGGTACTTCCACGTCGCCTCCAAGGAGCGGGCATTGTGGTTGAAATACAAGCTCGGCGCGCTGGCCAGCGTCGTTGCCTCGACCGCCACCCACATTAGCCCGAGGTGGTGCGAAACGATCACCAGCGACATCATCGACAGCGAGGTCAACAGGCAGGCGCAGAGCACACGGTTGGGGCGTTCCGGCCGCAAGGCCAAATAGCCTGGCGCGTAGAGCATGCAAAGAAAGTGCATGACTCCGATCGCCAGCAGGAACACCTTGCCCAAGGGGTCGATCGCCAGCCAATCGCCCGAGGCTTCCTTGACGGGCATGTCGGCCGCGATCAGTCGCACAACCAACCACAGATGCAAGCCGGACCCCAGCGGCAGGATCCACGGGCGCCAACGGTCGGAGGGAACCGCCAGGGCGACGGCGGCGGCCGCCAGCGGCAACAGCACGAGATACAATTCCACGCGAGTTCCTTCCAATGAGGTTAAGAGCCTATCCCAGGACCGCCCGGCAGGCGGGACGCCTACACCACAATGGCGGTTCTGGAATAGGCTCTTAACCAGGATCGCCGCGGCTACGGCATCTGTAGGGAACGCCCTCCGTGGCGTTCCGCGAAGCGGTTGTTTTTTCCCCTTGTGCAGGTGGGCGGTGCCCACCCTACGGCCAAATCAAGAGCAAGATCACGATCGCGAAGATATACAGCAGATAAGCCTGCGCACTGCCCTGCTGAAATACTCGGAACCAGCTCAACCGCCGCGCCAGCCATCGTGCCGCCGGCATGACGAGCCGATCGAGCACGCCTTCGGGCACTTCGCTTTCAAAGTGCGCGTCGCGCGGGAAGGTCACGCCGATCCGCGGTCGCCGAACGATGGGCCACAACGCCCAGCGGAACTGGCTTACCAGCATTTCGGCGAACGACGACGACGTATACTGCATCCGCGGGGTGGGCGACGAGTAACCGCAGCCCCAGGTAGCCGACGATTCGACGCCGCCGCCGCGCATGCGGACCCAGAGCACGATTCCGACCACCGCCGTCGCGCCGGCCAACGCCAAGGCCATGACGGCGATCGACCCCAGGGGCTGCCAGTCGGCCAGCGGATACACGCTTGAGGTCGCCAATGCCACCTCTTGTGGCACAGCGCCGCTGCCGGCCGGCGTCGTCCAGGCCACAATCGCCCGATCCAACACCCCCGCCACGCCGCGGGGCGCAAAACCGATCGCCGCGCAACCGACGGCCAGCACCAGCATCGGCAAGATCATCGAAACGGGCGCCTCATGCGCGTGCCGCGCGTGCTCGGATCGGCCGGTGCCGAGAAACACCGTGCCGAAGGCTTTGATGAAACAAGCCGCCGCGAGCGCACCGATGAGCGCCAGGCCCGGCGCGGCCAGCGCCGCGGCGGGCCACTTGGCCCCCTCGCCGATGCCCAACGTGCGGAACAGACCGTTGTAGATCAAGAACTCGCTGACGAATCCGTTCAACGGCGGCAGGCCGCAGATGGCCACCGCGCCGACCAGGAAACAGCACGCGGTATAGGGCATGCGCTTTGACAGACCGCCCAATTCGTCCATCTCGCGCGTGTGGACCGCGTGAACCACGGCGCCGGCGCTATAAAACAAGAGCGACTTGAAAAGCGCATGGTTCCAGACGTGCAGCAATGCCCCGCCCATGCCGAGCACCACCCAGTCGAAGCGTTCCAGCGAACGCCCGACGAGAGCCAGCCCCAGTCCCATCACGATCATGCCGATATTCTCGATGCTATGATAGGCCAACAGCCGCTTCAGGTCGTGCTGGCCGATGGCGTAAGCCACGCCGAGCACTCCCGAAATCACTCCCAAGGTCAGGACCAGTCCACCCCACCAGACCGGCGGCTGGGGAAAAAACGACGAGATGCGCACCAGGCCGTAGATGCCCATCTTGATCAAAACGCCCGACATCAACGCCGAGACGTGGCTCGGCGCGTTGGCGTGCGCGCCGGGCAGCCAGACGTGCAACGGCATCACGCCCGCCTTGATACCGAAACCGACCAGCGCCAGCATGAAAATCGTCGTGGCCATGCCCGACGCCATGGGCGCGGCGCCCGCTTGGGGAACCAACTCGCCGGACTGGGTGGCGGCCCAGAGCAAAGCGAACATGGCGAACAGCACCAGGGTGGCCGTGTGCGTCAAGGCGAGGTAGATCCACCCGGCTTCGCGCGCCGATTCTTGTTCGTCCTCGGTCGCCACCAGAAAAAAAGCGCTCAGGGCCATGACCTCCCAGCCGACCAAAAACACGACCGAGTCGCGGGCCACGACCAACAGCGCCATGCCGGCCACGCACAGACCGTAAAACAGCCGCAGCTTCCGGCCGTTGCCCAGGTGCTCCGTTTGCTTCCAATAGTCCAGCCCGTAGATCGAACCGAGTAGCCCGATCAGGAAAATCGGCAGCAAGAAAAGGGCCGAGATACCGTCGACGCCCACATGCAAGCGGATGTCGAGCGTACCCTCGGGCATCACGGACCACGGGAAGCTGGCATCGAGACTGCCGTCCGCCGCCAGCCAGATCAAAACGCAGGTAATACCCAAGGCCGAGCCGGCGCCCACCAACAAGGTCGCCACCCACTGGCCGACGCGTGAATTGCGGCTCAGCATCGCGCCGGGCAGCCCGCTGACGGCAATCGCCGCGATCGCCGACAAGAGCCACGGGAGCAACCCCAACCCCAACCACGGCAACCACATTTTAGTTCTCCGCCACGGGCGCCGCCAGATCCTTGGTCGGCCCTTCGAGGCGCCCCAGAAGCCGCAAAAGCCCGTCGAGGATGGTCCAGGGGTTGGGTGGGCAGCCGGGCACGTAGAGATCGACCGGCACGACGCGGTCGGCGCCGTTGTTTACCACCGAATGGCCGATGTACGGCCCGCCCGAGATGGCGCAGGCCCCCACCGCGATGACGATCTTCGGCGCGGGAATCGCCTCATACGTCTTTTCCAGCGCGTACTTCATATTGTCGGTCACGGGACCGGTGATCAACAACCCGTCCGCGTGCCGGGGCGAAGCCACGAAGTCGATGCCGAACCGCCCCAGGTCGAACACCAACGTCGTGAGCACGTTGACGTCGGCCTCGCAAGCGTTGCACCCCCCCGCGCTCACCACGCGCAGCTTGAGCGAGCGGCCAAACAAGCGCCTCGCGTGCTCGTCCAGCGCGTGGGCCAACTCGATCGGCCGGCCGTCGACGACCAGATCCTCGCGGCGGCGCACCGCGAGTCGGTATTCGCGAGTGTAGTTTACGGCGCCGGTGGGGCAGGCCCGCGTGCAATCGTCGCAGAACAAGCAGCGCCCCAGATCGAGCGAGAGCGACTTGACGTCGGCGGTGATCGCCTCGGTGGGGCAGGCCTCGGCGCAGGCGCGGCAGCCGTCCTCGCAGCGGGTCGCGTCGATCACCGGCAGCCCGCGAAAGCGATCCGACACCTTCGGCGCGGTCAGCGGGTAGGTCGACGTCTGGTGCCCTTGGCGGAAGCGTTCCGTGATGATGTTGAACATGAAACCGTTCTATAAAGGCCGTAGCCGAATTCGCAAGAATTCGGGTGTATCGTAGCCGGATTCGGGGTGTGAGGAAGTAACGTCGGCCTGAACTCTTGCGAGTTCAGCTACAGGTCGTGTCCGCAGTACGAAAGGTTGAAGCTCTTGTTGCAAAGCGGAAAGTCGGAAATCTGCTGGTCGCGCAGGGCCATGGCCAGGCCGATCCAGTTGTGGAACGAGGGGTCGATCACCTTGTAATGGGCGAAACGTCCGTCGCCGTCGGTGATGGCCACATGGCAGATCTCACCGCGCCAGCCCTCGACGAGCGAGACCGCCACCGAGTCGCGAGCCGGCGGTCCCATGGGGGCCATCGTCGGTCCCGATGCCAGCATCCGTAACTGTTCGAGCACGAAATGCCCCGACCGCTGCACCTCCATGCCCCGGACGTAGGCCCGGGCGAAGACGTCGCCCGAGGAGCAGGTCGAGATGGGAATTTGCGTGAAGCGGAAAATGCCGTGGGGGAAGTCGTGCCGCGCGTCGCGGTAGGCGCCGCAGGCCCGGGCCGCCACGCCGACCAGGCCCAACTCGTCGCAGACCGCCCTCGAAACCGTGCCCGTGTTCTCGAAGCGGGCCTCGACCGAAAGCGATTGCCACAGCACGTCGAGCGAACCGGCCGTGTCCACCAGGGCCGGTTCAATGCTCTTAAGCAACGTCTGGATTCTTGCGCGATCGAGATCGTAGGCCACGCCGCCGGGCCGCACCAGACCGCGGCCGAATCGGCTGCCGCAGATCAACGCGCTGGCGTTGAGATAGTCGCCCCGTAGGCGCCCATTGAACGACATGGTGGGAAGGAAGCCGACGTCGCCCGCCATCGCGCCCAAGTCGCCCGTATGGTTGGCCAACCGCTCGAGTTCCAGGGCGATCCCGCGGATCGCCTCGGCGCGCAGCGGCGTGCGATAGCCGCAGAGGGCCTCCAGCACCTGGCAATAGGCGGTGGCGTGGCCGATGGTCGTGTCGCCGGCCAGTGTCTCCATGTAGTGGATCGTCCGCTTGTTCGGTCCGCCCACGAGCGCGCGTTCGACGCCCCGGTGCTGAAAACCGAGCGCGATCTCCAGGTGGAACACGTGCTCGCCGTGGCACTGGAAGCGGAAGTGGCCCGGCTCGATCACGCCGGCATGCACCGGCCCCACGGCCACCTCGTGGATTTCAGGCCCTTCGACGCGAAAGAAGTCGGTCACGCCGGGCAAGATCGGCTGCCCCTCGGGCCGCGACCAGGCGTCGCGCGGCGGACGATACGAAGGATGAAAACGGATCGGCTTCAGCCAGGGGTGTCCGTCCGGTACGACACCCCATTGCTCGGCGATCTCGCGCTCGAACCAGTGGACCGCGGTGCAATCGGGCGTGAACGAGGGGTAATGGTCGCCCACTTCGGTCGCTTGCAGCGAGAACGTGCCCGAATCGGGGTCGGCCAACACCAAGCACAATCGAACGCGCGTCTCGCCGACGGCCCCCACCTCGCTGGCAGCCCCCACCTCGCTGGCAGCCCCCGCCTCGCTGGCAGCCCCCGTCTCGTGGATAGCCTGTCCGAACAGGGCCAGCACGCGCTGGCCTTGCCGCACGCCGTCGCACAAGTTCCGGCGAAATGTCGCCAGGTCGAACGTGGGCAGATCGCGCAAGGCGAGCGTCTCGCCCGGACGGATCGAGGGGGCCTCGCCCACGCTCATTGAGATTCTCCCACTGCTAGCCCGGATTATTCATGGTCCGGGGGAAACGAGCGCAGTCTGCCGTCACACCAACCCGCGGCGCAAGCAAGGCAAGTCCAATACTGGACCTTGCTTGCGCTGCGGGTTGGTGTAGGACCATGAATAATCCGGGCAAGCGCCATATCCATCAACGGCACCATGGCATGTTGTGCCGACGAATGACAAGGATAGCAGCGCATGGCGGACGTCCGCAACCCGCTGTAGGGAACGCCCTCCGTGGCGTTCCGTGTCCTGCTCGAGGTGGCTACGGCCGGCGAGAGCATTGGTGAGGGAGGCCGATCACGGCAACATCAGCCGGCGGCTGTTTTTGGGCCGCGCGGCCGTGATCGCAGCCAGCCGGGAGGCGCGCTTTTCCCGTACCGCGATTGCGTAGACGTCGGTACTAACCCCCGACATACACAAGGGGGTGGCTGGGCCAGAGCCTAAGCGATGCCCCGGTCGCTATCGAGCCGGGGCATCGCTTAGCCCGGATTATTCATGGTCCGGCGAGGAACTCGCGCACTGTGCTGTAGCAGAATTCGCAAGAATTCTGGCGTAACTCGCGTCCACGGACTGACTTCTTGCGAAGCCAGCTACGGGACCATGAATAATCCGGGTTAGGCTCTGCCCCAGCCACCGCTTTCTCGTGGCAAAATGTCTCATTTCAACCAATCCGTGAAGTTCATTCCGACCAAATCCCTGGCCTTGAAGCGGGTCGTTGATTATAACTATGAACCCCACTGGAATTTGCACGAATTCCATGACTTGGAATGAATTTCCAGATACCGCAGGAGCTGCAAGTTGCCGACATTGCTGATGGCGATCGCCGCGATCGGGTTCAGCGGCGTGCCGGGCGTCTTGCTCGACCGCCGCGGCGGGGCCGGCCAAGGGTTGGCGGCGATTCTGGCCGGCGGCGGCGCGGTCGTCGGCATCGGCAAGGTCGTCGAATGGCTGGCGATCGGCGGAACCCTGGAGGCCCATTACCCCTGGCCGCTGTTGCCCGGCGTCACGTTTCACCCGGCGGTCGACGTCATCTCGGCGATTTTCCTGCTGCCGGTGTTCGTTTTGGCGTTGACCGGCTCGGTGTACGGGCTGGGCTACTGGAGGCAGGCCGAGCACCGCGACAACGGCCGCAAGCTGCGGCTGTTCTATGGACTCTGCCCGGCCGGAATGGCGCTGTTGGTGGTGGCCCGTAATTCCGTGATGTTCCTGCTGGGTTGGGAGATCATGGCGCTGGCCGCGTTCATGCTGGTGACGACCGAGGACGACCAGGCGGCGGCTCGCCGCGCCGGCTGGATCTATCTGGTGGCCACGCATATCGCCTCGTTGTCGCTGTTCGCGATGTTCGGCTTGTTATGGGCGGCGCGGGGCACGTTCGATTGGTTGCCGCCCGATCCCGACGCCGCGCCCTTGGACATGAATACGGCGACGGCCGTGTTCCTGTTGGCCCTGGTGGGATTCGGTTTCAAGGCGGGCGTCATGCCGCTGCACTTCTGGCTTCCCGGAGCGCACGCGACGGCGCCCAGCCACGTCTCGGCGTTGATGTCGGGCGTGCTGCTCAAGATGGGCATCTATGGGCTGGTGCGAGTCACGTCGCTGTTTCCCGATCCGCCGCTGTGGTGGGGCGCGGCGCTCTTGGCGCTGGGCGTGCTGTCGGGAGTCTTGGGCATCGCCTGCGCCTGCGGCCAGCACGACCTCAAACGCCTGATGGCCTACAGCAGCATCGAGAACATCGGGATCATCGTGATGGCGCTGGGGCTGGCGATGATCGGGCGCGCATGGGATCGTTACGATTGGGTCGTGCTGGGGCTTGCCGCGGCGCTCTTGCACGTCTGGAACCATTCGTTGTTCAAGGCATTGCTGTTTTTTTGCGCCGGATCGGTGGTCCACGCCTGCGGTACGCGCGAGCTCGACTCGTTGGGCGGGCTGTCGCGCCCGATGCCCGCGACGGCGCTGTTGTTTTTCTTGGGGGCGGTGGCGATCTGCGGCCTTCCTCCTTTGAACGGGTTCGTGAGCGAGTTCCTGCTGTATAACGGGCTTTTGAGCACGCTGGGCATCGGCGAGGGGCCCAAGTGGTCGGCGGCGGCTTTGGCCGTTCCGGCACTGGGGCTGATCGGCGCCTTGGCGGCGGCCGCCTATATCAAGGCTTACGGCACGGCGTTTCTTGGCGCCGCCCGTTCCGAGTCGGCGCGGCACGCCCACGAGGCGCCGCGCACCATGCTGGCGCCCATGGCCTGTTTGGCCGCCGCATGCGTGCTGTTGGGATTATTCCCCATGTGGATCACGCCCCTGCTCGACCGGGCGGTTGGCGTTTGGGCCTGGGAGGCGGCCGGCAGCGGGCTGAAGCCGGTGGCGACGTTGGCGCCGTTGGGCACGGTGGGCGCGATGGGGTTGGCCTTGCTGGCGGCGGTTGCGCTGCTGGCGGTGGTGCTACGCCTGCTTTTGCGGCGGGGCGAGGTCGAGTCGTCGGTCACCTGGGGCTGCGGATATTCGGCCCCCACCGCCCGGATGCAGTACACGTCGAGTTCATTCGCCGAGATGCTGGGCAAGCTCTTCGCCTGGGTGCCGCCGGCGCACTCGCGCGGGCCGCGAATCCAGGCCCTTTTCCCGCCCGAGGCCCGCTTCGACAGCGCGGCCGTCGACGAACGGGGCGAGGAGTTGCGGATACCGGCGCCACGGCTGTTGGTTCGCCCGTTACACTGGTATCGCGCGGGGCGGGAAGCCGGGGTGCAGGTTTACCTGGTTTGCATGTTCGTCGTGTTGTTGGCGCTGTTGGTTTGGAGATGAGGAAGGAGGCGTTAGGCGTTAGGCGTTAGGCGATAGGCGATAGGCGATAGGCGCCTGACCTGAAAGGGAGGTTAGCGGTTAGAGAGTAAAGGTTAGGTTTCAAATTCTAACCTCTAACCTCTAACCTCTAACCTCTAACCTCTAACCTCTAACCTCTAACCTCTAACCTCTAACCTCTAACCTCTAACCTCTAACCTCTAACCTCTAACCTCTAACCTCTAACCTCTAACCTCATCATTGCCCTGTTTTCCCAACGCCCAACGCCCAACGCCTAACGCCGTGACGCTGATGCGACGTCTTACTGGCAGGACACGGAACGCCACGGAGGGCGTTCCCTACAGAAGCTTAATCGGAAGATTACTATGCACACTACCCAGATCATCATTCACCTGCTCGTGGCGGCGTTGTTGCCGCCCTTGTTGCGGGGCGTGATCATCAAGACCAAAGCGGCGATGGCCGGCCGCGTCGGCGCGCCCGTGCTTCAACCTTATTACGACATCATTAAGCTGATGCGGAAAGGGTCGGTGTTCAGCACCACGACCACCTGGCTGTTCCAAGCGGGGCCGGTCGTGGCGCTGGCCACCACCGCCCTGGCGGCGATGATGATTCCCTTCGGCGAACCGAGTCTTTCATCCGGCGACCATCTCACGCCGTTCCCGTTCGTCGGCGACGTGATCTTGTTCGCCTACCTGCTGGGGCTGGGGCGGTTCTTCATATCGGCCGCCGCGCTCGACACCGGCTCGTCGTTTGAGGGGATGGGCGCCGCGCGCGAGCTGACGTTCGCCTGCCTGGCCGAGCCAGCCTTGTTTTTCGGCCTGTTGGTCACCGCCAAGCTCTCCAAATCGCTGACCTTGACCGACATGCTCGGCGATAAGCTGCAAGAGCATTGGGGCGACGGCGGGGCCTCGCTGGTGCTGGTGCTGGTGAGCTGGTTCATCGTGCTGCTGGTCGAGAATTCGCGGATTCCATTCGACGACCCGAACACGCACCTCGAACTGACGATGATCCACGAAGTGATGGTGCTCGACCACAGCGGGCCGGCGCTGGGCCTGATCTTCTATGGCGCCGCCATGAAGCTCTTGATCTTCACGGCCCTGATCGCGCGGATCATCATGCCCGACCACGGCGAGGGGCCGTTGTGGGGGTGGTTGATCTTCCTGCCGCTGACGCTCCTGGTGGCGGTGGCGATCGGCGTGGTCGAGTCGATCATGGCCCGGCTGCGGATGATGGAAAACTTCAAGTTGCTGGCCACGGCCTGCGTGCTTTCGGCGTTCGGCATCATTCTCCAACTGACCCGTTGATCCCATGCCCCATACCGCGATCCCCCCACTACCGCAATCGCTCGATACCCTGCTGGAGATCGTGCTGATCTTGAACTTCTTCATCCTGGGCGCCGGCCGGCTGCGGACGGCCGTTTACCTGGTCGCGCTGCAAGGGGTGATCCTGGGCATCTTGCCGCTGTGGGTCGATCCGGCGCAAGCCGGCATCCATGTGACGCTGTTGGTGATCGCGACCTTGAGCATCAAGGGCTTCGTGATCCCCCGGATGTTGTTCTTCGCCATGCGCGACGCGAGTATCGGCGCCGAAGTGCGCCCGATCGGCGGTTTCATCGCGTCGCTGCTGCTGGGGGCGGCCGGCACCGGGCTGGCGCTGGTGTTCGCGAGGTCGCTCCCTTTACGCCCTGAACACATGGATCGGCTGGTCGTGCCGGCCTCGTTGGCCACCGTGCTGGCGGGCTTCCTGATGCTCGTCACGAGGCGCCAAACGATCACGCAAACGCTGGGCTACCTGCTGCTCGAGAACGGCATCTTCGTGTTCGGCCTGCTGTTGCTCGACGTGATGCCCGCCCTGGTCGAGGCCGGCGTGCTGCTGGATCTGTTTGTCGCCGTGTTCGTCATGGGCATCATCATCCAGCACATCAACCGGGCCTTGGACCCGCTCGACACCCAACACACCCAACACCTCTCCACCTTGAAGGAATGAGCATGGCGGTCTATCTGGTGGCCTTACCGCTGATCGCGGCGGCGGCGGCGCTGCTGGCGCCGTCCGACCGCCGGCGGCCTTGGCTGCTTCCGTTGGGGTCGGGCGCGCACTTGTACCTGGTGCTGGAAGTGCTCCGCGGGCCGACGCCCAGCGCCGGCGCCAACGACTGGCTGGTGATCGACCCGCTGGGCAAAGTGTTTCTATTGACGCTGAGCGTGCTGCACTTCTTGTGCATGCTCTACGCGCCGGGCTACCTGGCACTGCGGCCCGAGCGGCCCAATCGCGTGCTCTGCATGTGCCTGATGTTATCGCTGTCGATGATGTCGTTGGTGGTGGTGTCGCGCCACTTGGGGCTGATGTGGGTGGCCGTCGAAGCCACCACGCTCGCCACCGCCCCCAGCATTTATTTCAACCACAACCCGCGTTCGCTCGAGGCGACCTGGAAGTACCTGCTGATCTGCTCGGTGGGCATCGCGCTGGCGCTGTTGGGATCGCTCTTTCTGGCATACTCCGCCTTGCACGCCGATTTGAAGACCACGCTGCTGTTCGAGGATCTCGTCAGCGAAGCGCCCGGGCTCTCGCTGCCTTGGCTGCGGGCCGCGTTCGTGCTGTTGTTCGTGGGCTACGGCACCAAGATGGGGCTGGCCCCCATGCACACCTGGAAGCCCGACGCCTACGGCGAGGCGCCGGGGCTGGTCGGCGCGCTCTTGGCCGGCGGCGTCACGGCCTGTTCGTTTTTCGCCATCCTCCGCGCGTACCATGTGACGGCCGCCGCCGGCGAAGGCGAATTCGCGCGGCGGATCATGGTCTTCATGGGTTTGTTGTCGATGGCCACCGCGGCGGTGTTCATGATCCGCCAGGGCGACTTCAAGCGGCTGTTGGCCTATTCCAGCGTCGAGCACATGGGCATACTCGTACTGGGCGTGGGCCTTGGCGGCAAGATGGGCATCCTGGCGTCGCTGCTGCATGTGATCAACAACGCCATGACCAAGGGGGTGCTGTTCCTTTCGGCGGGCAACATCCACCGGGCCTACGGCAGCCGGCTGGCGCGCGACGTGCATGGGGCGATCCGCGGCATGCCGCTTTCCGGGCCGTTGTTCCTGGCCGGATTTCTGGCGAGTTGCGGCTCGCCCCCTTTCAGTCCGTTCGTGAGCGAGTTTTCCGTGCTCATCGCGGCACTGGCCGGCGGCCGCTACGTGGTCGCCGCCTTGTTCTTGCTGGCGATGCTCGCGGTGTTCGTCGGGATGGGGCTGACGGTGCAGGCGGTTGTGTTCGGCAAGCCGTCACACCCCGCGTCCGAAGTCCCCTTTCCCGACGGGTTCAGCACGGGGGCGCCGATCGTCGGTTTCATGGCCATCGTGTTGCTGTTGGGCGTGTACATACCCCAACCGCTGGCGGCGTTGCTCGACGACGCGGTGGCATTCTTGCAGGGCGGGGTTTATACTGCGAGCGGGCTGCTGCGACACTAACCCGCGGCGCAAGCAAGGCGACACGATACTTCGCGCGGCCGAGAATGAGACATTTTGTCACGAGAAAGTGGTGGCTGGGGCAGAGCGTCAGCGATGCCCCGGCTAGATGACGACCGGGGCATCGCTGACGCTCTGCCCCAGCCACCGTGAATGTCTCGTTGTTGGACGCGTGAA
>Ga0307374_10001241_pt1 | contig 47448 bp, 44 predicted proteins | sample OX3MG_FD_202532 | JGI IMG/M metagenome (GOLD analysis project Ga0307374, IMG submission 202532) | Soil microbial communities from Risofladan, Vaasa, Finland - OX-3 | ecosystem: Environmental > Terrestrial > Soil > Coastal area > Acid sulfate soil | place: Finland: Risofladan, Vaasa | collected...
GCAGGCCCGCGAAGCGAGCGGCGCAATCGCGGTCGACATGGAAAGCGCCTCGATCGCGGCCGAGGCGGCCAGCGAGGGCTTGCCGCTGGTATGCCTGCGGACGGTGATGGACGCGGCGGACGAGGAGGTCGTCGCCGCCGGCTTTACCGATGCCCAGGGTCACGTGAACGCGCTGCGGACCATGCGCACCATCGCCACCGAGCCGGGCACGATCCTGCGGCTGCCGCGGATGATGTACAACCTGTCGATTGCGGCCCACTCGCTGGCCGACGCGCTGGACGCGATTATCCACGCCGCCACCTAGCAGTCCGTCGTTCAAGCTCGCCGGCGCAGCGCTTTATCCGGCGGCGGCGGAGCCAACCTCGGCGGCCAGATCGCAAGGTCGCGTTCGTACGGGAAGTCGTCGAGATGGCGCGCGATCGCCTCGGCGTTTGCGCGATACTCGCGGCGAGTCAGGATATGGATCGCCAGCGCGACCAACGGCACGAAGATGAAGATGCTGGCCCAGGCGACCTCGCGGGCGCCGATCCGGAACAGCATCGTGATGCTGAAGCCGACGATCCCCGCATACAGCGCCGGCCCGAGCAGGGCGCGCGAGGGTAGCCCCGGAATCACGCCGTACGGCCGGCCGCGGCCGCGGTTGAGCCGGCGGTCGATCACCTGAAAGATCGCGACCGTCGCCGCCGCCACCAGGAACCAGCCAAGAAAATTGCTGATCGGAACGCCGAAATACGGACCCGGCGGATCGTACCAGAAGAGTTTGCCGAGGAACCATCGGTCGCCGCGCACGCTCAGCGGATCGGCCACCAGGTCGACCATCACCATGAACAGTGCCGCCAGCATCCAGACCCGCAGCGCGCCGCGCATCCGCCAGGTCTCGAGCAGCCGCAGGTCCCATCCGCGCCGGTAAAGCGGCACCGACAGCAACATCGCCACCGTGTAGCTGGCAAAGGCCAGAAAGGTGAACGAGATCGAGTCCATGAAGGGCACGCCGGCGACCCACAACTCGCGGCCGCGCGTGGCCGGAAGATAGTGGTAGAGGCCGAACGGAAAGCCGTTGTGAATCGAGCTCCATTCGCAGCCGAGCGCGATCGCATAGCTCAACACCGTGAAGGCCATGGTCGCGCGCCATCCGTAATTGACGATCCCGGCGATCAGAAAGCTGCCTAGAAAGATGAATACGTACGGGCGCAGCTTGATGGTGTCGATCAACAGGTGCATCACGGTACTCATGCGGCGTTGCGGGCGGCGCCAATCTCGCGGAAAAACGCGATCGCCCGCGCCAGCGCGGCGTCGATCGGTCCAGGGTTATAGCCGAGCGCGGCGCGGGCCTTGGCGGAATCGAAGAACATCCGCTTGCGCGCCATTCGCACTTCCGTCAGGCTCGCGCGCGGCGGCCGGCGGGTCACCGTCCGCGCCACCGCTTCCGCGCCGAGCGCGAATCCCCACGCGACCGCATACGGCAGCTTGACCCGCGGCGCGGGCAGGCCGGACAGCCGCGCCAGGCGCGCCAGGGTTTCGGCCAGCGTCAGGTTCTCGCCGCCCAGGATATACTTCGCACCGATCTCACCACGCTCGGCGGCCAGCAGATGGCCGCGGGCGACATCTTCGACGGCGACGAGATTCAAGCCGGTGTCGACGTACGCGGGCATCCGGCGATTGAGGAAATCGACGATAATCCGGCCGGTCGGGGTGGGCTTGTAATCGAGCGGGCCGATCGGCGTGGAGGGGTTCACGATCACCACCGGCAGCCCCTCACGCGCCGCCTTGAGCGCCTCCTGCTCGGCCAGAAACTTGGAGCGCTTGTAGGCGCCGACCATATCGGCGAGCGTCACCGGCGTATCTTCGCGCCCTACTCCGCCGGGCGGGATACCGAGCGTGCCGACGGTGCTGGTATGCACGATACGGCGTACGCCGGCGTGCTGCGCGGCGGTCAGCAGGTTGCGGGTGCCCTCGACATTGGCCGCGTACATCGGCGCCGGATCGATCACCCACAGCCGGTAATCCGCCGCGACGTGATAGACCTCCTCGCAGCCGCGCACGGCCCGCTCGATCGCCTCGCGATCGCGCAGATCGCCGCGCACCAGCTCGCAATCGAGTCCCTCGAGGGCGCGCAAGTCGGCATGCTCGCGCACCAGCGCTCGCGTCGTTGCGCCCTCGCGCAGCAGCGCACGCACCACGTGCGCACCGACAAAGCCATTGGCCCCCGTGACCAGCACTACCCGCGACGCCATCGCCCGCGACCCCTCAGGCCGCCTCCAGGACGCCGACCCGCGCCGCCAGCGCCGTGGCCGCCATCCGCCCCGACATCACGGCGCTCTCGATCGTCGCCGGCAAGCCGGTCTGGATCCAGTCGCCCGCAATGAACAGGTTCTTGATTGGGGTCACCACGCCCGGCCGCAGCCGATGCGACTCGAGATCGGGCGCCATGGTCGCCTGCTTTTCCTTGATGACCAGCGCCTTGACGACGCGGGCCGCGCCGGCCGCCGGAATCATCGCGCGCAGATCGCCAACCACCAGTTCCAGCAGTTCGTCGTTCGAGCGATCGACCAGCTGGCGCGCGCCGCTGATCACGAAGCTCAGGTAGCCGCCGTGATGGGCGCCGTGCTGCGCAAAGATGCGCCGCTTGTTGAACAGCCATTGGGTGGCGGTGCCGATAAAGCCGATGAAGGCGGCCTCGGTGACCTCGCGATCGAGCCATACGTGCACGCAGATGATCGGCGAGACGCCGAGTCCCTCAAGCGGCGCGAAGAACGGATCGGCCGCAAGCGGCGCCGGGAGCATCCGCAGCAACTGCGGCGGCGCCACCGCCAGTACGAAGTTCGCAGCCTCGAGCGCCCCGCCGTCGCGCAGCCGGATTCGCGCCAACTCACCGTCGGCGCCGAGCTCCAGCGTTTCGACCGCGCTATGGCGCGCCACCACGCCGCCGCGCTGCTCGATAAATTCGGCCGCCGCCGTGCAATAGAGATCGCTCAGCCCGACCCGCGAGTAGACGAACGCCGAGTCGCTGCGCCGGCCGAAGAAGGCCCGCTTGATGACCTCGGCCAGAAGCGCAGCCGAGGCGATTTCCGGATCGTCGTTGAGTGTGGCGGTGGCCAGCGGATACCAGAAGCATGCGCGCTCGCGGGCGCCCTGCCCCAGCCGCTCCATCAGCGCGGCGACCGTGAGGTGCTCGAGCGCGGCCGGATCGCGCCGGCGCAGCCGCAGCATCTGCGCGCTGCCCGCCACCACCCGCCAGCGTTCGCGCGCCGTCAGCAGCCGGTAGCGCAGCAGCGCGGCGCTCATGTGCAACGGTCCCGGCATCGGTGCGGTGCGCAGCCATCCACGTCGTCCGCCTCGCTCCAGCATCTCGATTTCCAGATTGGGATGGAAAAAAAGCTGCTCGCGGGCGCCGATGCGGCCGAGAAAATCCAGCGTCTCCCGATAGCATCCCATCAGCACGTGTTGCCCGTTGTCGATAAAGTCGCCGCTGTCCGGATCCTTGAAGGAGTAGGCGCGGCCGCCCAGCGCCGGCTTGCGTTCGACCACCGCGACCCGAAAACCGCGCTCGGCCAGCGCCACCCCGGCGCTCAGGCCGGCGAAGCCGCCGCCGACCACCGCCACGTCGCGCTTTTCGATCATCGCCGACGCCTCAGCCACGCACGCCGTGCAGATGGCTGCTCGCCCACGCGCGTCCGACCAGGAACAGCTTGCGCGGGGCCGACAGGCGGCAGCGACGATCGAACACCCGGTAGTCGGCGCGCACGATCCGTTGCAGCAGGTCGCCGTAGATGAGACGCATCGCCTCGGCGGTCAGCAGCGTGCCGCGATCTTCCGGCGGCAGGCTGTGTTCGGCAGCCGCGTAGAAATCCTGCGCGCGCGCCGCCTCGAACGCCATCAGGGCGCGAAACTCAGCGCTGTAGACGCCGTTGAGAATCTGCTCCTCGCTGACGCCGAAACGGACCAGGTCTTCCTGCGGCAGATAGATCCGATCGCGCGCCGCATCCTCGCGCACGTCGCGCAGGATGTTGGTCAACTGAAAAGCGATGCCGAGATTTTCCGCGTAGACCTCGGTGCGCGGGTTGCGGTAGCCGAAGACGTCGATGCAGATGAGGCCGACCGCGGAGGCCACGCGATAACAATAGAGCCGCAGCTCTTCGAAGTTCTGGTAGCGCCGCCGCCCCAGGTCCATCTCGACGCCGGCGATTACCTCGTCGAAGTAGCGGCGCGAAATATGGAACCGCGCGGCACTGTCGGCCAGCGCCCGCGAGATCGGATGGCTCGGCGAGCCGCCGTAAACCGCGTCGAGTTCGCGCCGCCAACGCGCCAGCATCGCGGCCGGATCGGGGTTGCGCTCGTCGTCGGCGATATCGTCGATAAAACGGCAGAAGGCATAGACCGCGTAGAGCGCGCGCCGGCGCGCGGCCGGCAGCAGGATGAAGGCGTAGTAAAAGTTCGACGAGGAGCGCCGCGTGATCCAGGCGCAGCGTTCATAGTCGCGCGCCAGGCGGTCTTCGTCGGGTTCAGACCTCAATCGTTCCACGCCACGCACGCCATCCCAGTTTCAGATAATCGAGTTTCCCGAGCCGCGGCCGGCGCTGAAACACCTGGTAGCCGACCGCTTCGATGGCGCGCAGGATCGCCAGCCCGCCACCCGCGAACATCAGCACGTCGTGGCCGAGACGCCGATCGACCAGGCTGTGCAACGCCGCGCCCTCGGACAAGAGCCGGCGCGCAACGGCAACTTCATGGCGCATCAAAGCGCAAAACTCGGCCGTCGCCTCGCGCCGCGCGAGCGCCTGCTCGCTCAGGTTGAAGCGGCGGAGGTCGGCGCGCGGAAAGTAGATGCGGCCCTTGTCGAGATCGATTGCGACGTCCTGCCAGAAATTCGCGAGCTGCAGCCCGCTGCAGACCTGGTCGGAAAGCTCCTGCCGGCGCGCGTCGCGATAGCCGAACAGATAGAGCACCAGGTGGCCGACCGGGTTCGCCGACTCGCGCGCGTAACCCATCAGATCCTCGATGGTCTCGAAGCCCTGGAAGTTCACGTCGGAGCGAAAGGCGCGCAGCAGCGCCGCGAACGGTTCGCGCGGAATGTCGAAGCGGCGGATGGTGTCGGCCAGCGCGACGAACACCGGATGGCGCGGACGGCCGGCGTAGGCTAGGTCGAGCTCGTGCTCCCAGTCATCGAGCCGCGCGAGGCTCCGCTGCTCGTCGGCAAAATCGTCGGCGTATCGCGCATAGGCGTAAATCGCATGCATATGCGGCCGCATCGCACGCGGCATCAGCCACGACGCGATGGTGAAGTTCTCGTAATGGCGATGCGCGAGGCGTCCGCAGAACGCGTAAGCCTCATCGAGGCTCATCGCCGCCGCGGGCGGCGGTTCGGCGCGCCCGGTGCGATTCGCTTCCAGCGGTTGCGCGTCTGCCAACGGGCTTCTCATATCAGGGCGGTCGAAGCGCCCGGCTCGAGCCCCGCCAGTTCGCGGGCCGCAGCTCGCGCCCAGCCGTCGGTCGCAAGCAGATCCTCGAGGCTCGTGACCGGCCGATTATCGAAGCGCTCCATCACGGTCTCGATATAGCGCGCGACATCGATGAAACGCACGTGACCGGCGAGAAACGCCGCGACCAGCTCCTCGTTGGCGGCGTTCAGACAGGCCGGCATCATGCCGCCCTCGCTCAGCGCTTCGTAAGCCAGGCGCAGACACGGAAAGCGGGTCACGTCGGGCGCTTCGAAGGTCAACTTGGCGCGTTCGATAAGCGACAGGGGCGGCAGATGGTCGAGCGGCAGGCGCTCGGGAAAGGCCAGCGCGTAGGCGACCGGGATCGCCATGTCGGGGATCGCCATCTCGGCGATCACCGAACCGTCGATCAGTTCGACCATCGAATGGATCACGCTTTGCGGATGAATCACCACCGCGATTTGCGCGCGATCGAGATCGAACAGCCAGCGCGCCTCGATCACTTCGAGGCCCTTGTTCATCAACGTCGCCGAGTCGATCGTGATCTTGCTGCCCATCTGCCAGGTCGGATGGCGCAGCGCATCGGCAACCGTGACGCTGGCGAACTGCTCGAGGGTAAGTTCGCGGAACGGCCCGCCCGAGGCGGTCAGGATGATGCGCCGCAGCGTTGCGCGATCGCGTCCCTCGAGGCACTGGAAGATCGCGTTATGCTCGCTGTCGACCGGCAGCAGCTTAACGCGATGGGCGCGCGCCGCGCGTATCACCAGCTCGCCGGCCACCACCAGCACTTCCTTGTTGGCGAAGGCGATATCCTTGCCGCTGGCGATCGCGGCCAGCGTCGGCCGCAGCCCCTTGGCGCCGACCAGCGCCGACACCACCAGCTTCGCCGCCGGATGGGTGGCGACCGCGATTGCGCCCTCCATGCCATGGACGATCGCCGGGTGCTCGGGCTTGAGACGCTCGGCGAGTTCGCCCGCCAGCTCCGCCGATGCGACCGAGACCAGCTCGGGCCGAAAGCGCCGCACCTGCTCGACCAGCAAGTCGAGGTTGCGCCCGGCCGCCATCGCCACCACGCGGAAGCGATCGGCGAAGCGGCCCACGACGTCGAGCGTGGTCACGCCGACCGAGCCGGTCGAGCCGAGAATCGCGATCGGCTTCATGGTTCGCCCGCTAGCCTCCCGCGTGATCCTGCAGACGGCGCCGGAGGCGTCCCAACGCCATCAACGGGAAGTAATGACAGTACAGGTGATAGCGCAGGTAGAAATGATTGGGGAAGCCGGTGCCGGTGAATTCGGTTTCGTCCCAGCCGCCGTTCTCGTTTTGACGGTCCATCAGCCAGGCCGCGCCGCGCCGGGCCGCGTCGCCGACCTCATCTTCGCCGGCGGCCAGTCCGATCAACGCCCACGCGGTCTGCGAGGCGGTGCTGACACCGCGTCCGCGCCAGGCCGGATCGCGATCGCTCAGGCAGCTCTCGCCCCATCCGCCGTCGTCATTCTGTTTGGCTTTGAGCCATGCGACGGCGCGCCAAATCCAGTCCTGGTTGAGATCGACGCCGATCGCGCGCAGACCCGACAGCGCCGAGGCGGTGCCGTAGACGAAGTTGACGCCCCAGCGGCCCCACCATGAGCCGTCGTTCCCCTGCTCGCGCTTGAGCCATTCGATTGCGCGGCGCGCCACCGGATGGTCGGCGCGATAGCCGACCGCGGCCATCATCTCGAGCACGCGACCGGCGACATCCGGGCAGGTCGGATCGGTCGCGGCCTCGGCGTCGGCGAACGGCGCCTGGTTAAGCCAGGTCGCATCGTTGTCGACGTCGAAGGCGGCGAAGCCGCCGTCGCTCGATTGCATCCCCATCACCCAGTTCGAGCCGACGCGCAGCGCCCGCTCTTTGGCCGCGGCATCGTCACAAGCGGTGTCGGCGATCACCATCAGGATCACCGCCGAGTCGTCGACGTCGGGGTACCAGTCGTTGAAAAACTCGAAGGCCCAGCCGCCCGGTTCCAGGCGCGGCCGCTTCACCGACCAGTCGCCGGGCTTGAAGATCTGATGATCGATAAACCAGCGCGCGGCCCTGGTCAGCGCCGGATCGTTGCGGTCCCATCCCGAATCGATCAGCGCCTTGGCGGCGAGCGCGGTGTCCCAGTTGGGCGAGACGCAGGGCTGATAGAGGATGCGATCGCCGTAATCCCAGATCAGCTCGCGGCTCGCGGCGAGCGCCTTGCTGATCACCGGATGTTCGTTGCGGTAGCCGAGCCCCTTGAGCGCCATCGCACTCAGCAGGTAGCAGGGCTGGATACCGCCCCACGAGCCGTTCTCATCCTGATGGTCGAGAATCCAGCGTTCGACGTCGCGGATCGCGCGCGCGCGCAGATTCTTCAGATGGTGGCGATTGTAGGCGCCGAGCGCGCCGTTGGTCAGGTTCAGCGCATTGCGCAGCGAGAACAATGACGCTCCGCGGCCAAGTTTGAACTTGGTGAAATGCGGCGGCTGGATATAGAGCTCCAGCACGCTGTCGCGGTAATCGACCTTCACCACCGGCTGCGTCGCCTGCAGCAACATCAGCGCCATCACCGTGCCGCGCGCCCATGAGGAAAGCTCGTAGATATTGAGCGGCGACCAGTTCGGCAGCAGCGCCAGCTCGATCGGCATCGCGGGCGTCGCGCTCCACGGCACCTGGTCCATCGCCGCCAGGTAGAAGCGCGCCAGCGTGCCGGCCTTGGCGATGCCGCCGTGGGCGAGGATCCAGCGGCGTGCCTGCAGCATCGGCTCATCGCCCGCTCTCATCCCGGTCAGCTTGAGCGCGAAGTAAGCCTCGATACTGGTCGAGAGGTCGCCCTCGCCGCCCGGGAACAGATTCCAGCTGCCGTCGGGCTGCTGGATATCGAGCAGATACTTGCTGAGCCGGGGCTCGAGTTCGGGGTCGGCAGCGCCCATGAAGCGGCTGAAAATAATGAACTCCGCATTCATCTCGGCGTTGGCTTCGAGCGGCGCCTGCCAGAAACCCTCGGGACGCTGCATCGCGACCAGCGATCGCTGGGCGTGGCCGATCGCGGCGTCGAGGCGGGCTCGGAAATCCGCCGCGGCGGCGGTCTCGGCGGCGTTCTCAACGTTTGGCTGCGCAGCAGCTGGCGTGGTCACTTCCAAGGAAGATCCTCTCTATGCTGGCGAATCGTACGCGGCGATCAGGCCGCGGCTGGACCGCGCTCGGCGCGCGATGATGGACCCGGACAGGTGGCGCTCAGGATCGGACCGGACGCAGCGGCCGGCCGCTGCCCGCCGGCGGCGCCGGGGGCCGGCGTCACGGGATGACCGCACACTTCAGCAGCTCGCCGCGATCAAGCATCTCGAAAACCTCCGTCAGCTCGGAGAGCCGGCGGTGCCCGTTGACGATCCGCTCGATGCCCAGGTGGCGCTCGCCCAGCAATTCAAAGGCGCGCTTCACATCGCTCGGCCGGTAATGGAACGGCGCGAGCAGCGTCAGGTTGTCGTAATGCATGCGGCGGGTGTCGACCTTCAGCACGGTGTTGGCGGGACATCCGCCGAAGAACATTACCCGACCGCCGCGGCGCACGCGCGCCAGCGCGTCGTGCCATCCTTCGAGCTGGCCGGTCGCTTCGATCACCAGGTCGGGACCGAAGCCGCTGTTGAGACGCGCGACCTCGGCCGCGGCGTCGGCGCGAGTCGCATCGATCACCCGATCGGCCCCCAGATCGGCCGCCCATTTGAGGCGCCGCTCACCGTGTCCGGCGACGACAATTTCGCCCACACCCGCGGCCCGGAGCACCAGCATGTGGAGCAGTCCGAAGGGACCGGCGCCGACGATCAGCACGCTCTCGCCCGGCTCCGGCCTGGCCATCTCGTGGGCATGGATCACGCAGGCCAGCGGTTCGAGCAGCGCCGCCTCTTCGAAGCTCAGGGCGGCGGGCTTGCGAAACGCGTTACGCGCCACGATATGGGCCGGCAACAGCAGGAAGTCGGCATACGCGCCCATCAACATCCTGCCGACCGCGTCGGCGCAAAGATTTTCCTGGGCGCGGAGGCAGAAAAAGCAGCGGCCGCACGGCGCGGTCGGCGCCGCCATCAAGCCATCGCCGACCCGAAACCGGTCGACGCCCTCGCCCAGCGCCGCCACCACGCCGGAGAACTCATGGCCGAAGGGGGTCGGCAGGCTGAACATCGGATGGCCGCGGCGCCAGGTTTTCAAATCGGTGCCGCAGCTCAGCGCACAGCGGACCTGGAGCAGCACTTCGCCGGGTCCGGGCGCCGGCGGCGTGAACCTGCGCAGCTCAAGGTCGCCCGGCGCCTTGAGGATCGCCTGGCGCGGCCCGGGCGGTGCGGGAAGCGGGCGGCGACTGAGCGCCGCGTTGCCATGAATCTGGTGCGCGCTGCTCACAGCTTGCGCTCCACGACGAAATTCGCGAGCCGGCGCAGCGGCTCGGCGTGATGGTCGAAGCCGGCCAGCGCCTGCTCGGCAGCGCCGCGCAAGCGCGCGGCGAGGCGGCGTGATTCGCCGATTCCGAGCAGCGCCGGATAGGTCGCCTTGCCGCGATCCTCGTCCTTATGGGTGCGCTTGCCGACCTGCTCGGTCGAGCCTTCGACGTCGAGCAGATCGTCGATCACCTGGAAGGCCAGCCCGAGCGCGCGCGCATAGCCGTTGAGCGCCGCCAACTGCGACGGGTCGCCGCCGCCCAGCCGGGCGCCGCCGACGGTCGCAGCGACGAACAGCGCGCCGGTTTTGCGGCCATGCAGATCTTCGAGCTCAGCGATGCTGATAGCCTGGCCCTCGTCCATCAGGTCGAGGGTTTGTCCGGCGACCATCCCGGCCGATCCGGCGGCGGCGGACAGCTCGGCGATGGTCTCGACCAGCGCCCCGCGCGGCACGGCTGACGGCGTCAGTCGCGCCAGCACGCCGAAGGCGTCGGTCAGCAGCGCATCGCCGGCCAGCGTGGCGATCGCCTCACCATAAACCTTGTGATTGGTGGGCTTGCCGCGGCGCAGGTCGTCGTTGTCCATGCACGGCAGGTCGTCATGAATCATCGAGTAGGTGTGAATCATCTCGATCGCGCAGGCCAGCCCCATCGCGGCTTCGATTTCACCGCCGACCGCTTCGCAAGCCGCCAGTGCCAGAATCGGGCGCAGCCGCTTGCCGCCCGCCAGCAGGCTGTAGCGCATCGCCTCCAGCAGCCGCCCGGCCGGCCCGTGCGGTCCGGGCAGGCGCTGGTCGAGGGCCTGTTCGATGAGTCGCACGCGCTGTTTCAGATAGGCGTTGAGATCGAAGTCGGCCGCCGAGAGGACTGCCGAGTCCTGGGCCGAGGCTTGCGCAGCATAACCGCCAGCGCGGGCCGTTTTCAGGTTCTGCATCGGTCGACGCTTCGCCGCCCGGAAGTTGGAAGATCCCATGCCGGCAAAACGACCTCGCTTCCCCCACCGCCACACTTCAGCCGACGATTCTCAAGGCGCGCTCGCGCCATGCTCGCCCTCAGGCCACGTAATGGCGGACCATCCGCCACGAATCCTTAAGGTTCTTGCCAAAATCGAGCGCCACCGTCCCCTCGAAGCCGGAATGCAACTTGCAGTCACGGCAGCGGATATCCTGCTTGGTACGATAATACTCCCAATCGGTGGCCGCGTGCAGTTCGCTGAAAGTCTTATAGTGGCCGTTGGTGATCAGGTAGCAAGGGCCCTTCCAGCCCTGCGGATTACGCGTCACCGTGGTCCACGGACTGCACAGCAGGTCGCGATCGCCGACCAGGTAATCGAGATAAATCGGGGTGTTGATGATCTTGTAATCGTCCGCCATCTTGCGGACCTTGCGGAACTTGAGCGGCATCTCTTCCCGCGTCATGTAGAGATTGTCGTTGCTCAGCACCTGGTAATGATAGCCCGGCGTAAGCAGCATTCCATCCACGCCCAAACTGCTCAGGAAGGTGATTAGCTCCTCGAGCTCCTCGCCGCTGGTCTCGCGGAAGACGGTGGTGTTGGTCTGCACGCGGTAGCCCTTCTGCTTGAGCATCGTGATCATCTTGACCACGATATCGAAGTGGCCGGCGCGATCGACCACGCGGTCGTTGGTCTCGCGCATCCCGTCGATATGGATATTGAAGCTCAGATAGGGGCTGGGTGCGACCTGCTTGACGAAGCGCTCGAGCAGGATGGCGTTGGTGCAGATCTGGACGTGGCGCTTCTGTTCGCTGATCAGGCGCTGGGTCAGCGGCGCGATATGCTTGTACATCAGCGGCTCGCCGCCGCAGATCGAGACGATGGGCGCGTTGGCTTCCTGAGCCGAGCTCAGCGCGTCCTCCAGCGGTATCATGTCGCGGATGGTGTCCTTGTACTCGACGATCCGGCCGCATCCGACACAGGCCAGATTGCAGGCGTGCAGCGGCTCCAGCATCAGTACCAGCGGGAAGTACTTCTCGCCGGCCCGCTTATGGCGACCGACGTAGCGCCCGAGGTCCATCATCAATTTAAGCGGCATCCGCATGAGCGTAAATTCTCCTCACCGGTCCTCGGGCTCAAGCCAGGACTTGACCGTCATCGGGACTGTCTTGCGTAGTCTCGTCAAACAACCATTCGCGCACCATCCGCAACGCGTGCTGCGGATCGAGCGCCGACTGGCCCATGAACAGGAACTCGATCAGAAAGCCGTTGAGCGCCGACAGCAGGAAAGCGGCGGCGCTCTCGGGACTGGGGCCGCGGGCGCATAATCCGCTGCCGTAGGCCTGCGCTATCAGACTGGTCAGCAGGCTGCGATACCCGTCGTACAACTGCATGACCTGCGATCCCAGCCCTTCGCCGCGATGCTCGTCGTGCAGCAGCTGGGTGATAAAGAAGCGCACCGAGTTAGCGTGATCGCGCACAAATAGCAGATACATCTCGACTAGCTTCAGAATCTGCTCGCGCTCGTTCAAGGCGCCCGACTCTTCGGTGAAATCGATAAAATAAGGCTCCAGCAGGCGGTTCAGGACCGCCATAAAGAGCTCTTCCTTGGTCTTGAAGTGCCAAAAAATCAGAGCCTTGCTGACTCGCGCCTCGCGCGCCACTTCCGACATCGAGGTCTCGTGGAAACCGCGGTCGGCAAACAAGCGGATCGCGGCCCGCAAAATCTCGTCGCGCGAACCCTGGGCTGGTTCGCGGGGGTCGCTCGCAGCAACTTTCACCTGATCTTGAGCCATCGCACTAACTTCGCGTTTACCCACTAACTTTGGGAAATTTACTGTCAAAGGGGCGCTTCAACCTGCCCGTCACATTCCCCTAACCATGCGGTCAATAGCAGGCAGCATTATCCGCTCGGTCAGGAAAGTCAATAGTGATAGATTGGGCTCATGAATCGGACTGCCGCGAGCCTGGCAGGTCAATTCGGAGGCAGTCGGACTGACCGACGGTCAGGGATTTGCCCCGGCCGCCGCGCGAGCTTCGAGAATAATCGCTAATGCAGCGCGGGACTCGGCCAGATTGGTCGCGACTATCGCCCCACCACCGCGCTCGATGGCCTGCTCGAAATCGCCCGCCAGCGACCCGAACCACGCCGCATGGTACGAGTCGTCGGCGGCATCGATTACCGACAAATCGTGGCTGGCCTGGGCCTCGGTCAGGCGCAGCGCATTGCCCTCCAGCTCGAGCACGGCGCGGTCGCCTCTGATCGACGCCGAGGTGCGGCGCGCCGCGGCGTGCCAGGAAAGCTGAATCGCCGCGCGCCGGTCGCCGTCGAAAGCCAGCTGCAAGTCGGCTTCCTCCTCCGCGCCACCCTCGCGATTACCGCCGAGCCGCGCCGAGACCAGCGTCGGCGCCGCGCCGCCCATCAGCCATTGCGCGAGGTACAACGTATGCCAGCCGTGATCGATCAGGATTCCGCCGCCCAGCGCCGCCTCGCGCCGCCAACGCGCGCCCGGTCCGTCGCCGCCTGCCGGTCCGGTGCGCAAGCGCTCCAGGGTGATTTCACGAACCTTGCCCAGCCGTCCCGAGGCGATCAGCTCGAAGGCGCGACGGTAGGCCGGAGCATGCTTCCAGTTATGGACGCACATCAGGACGCGCCCGCGGATCCGCGCCAACTCGGCGAGCGCATCGAACTCCTCGAGCGCGAGACACAGCGGCTTCTCGACGATTACGTGCGCGCCAGCTTCCAACGCCGCGCGCGCCGCCGCGGCATGGAAGCCGGGCGGGCTGGCGACGTCGACGAAGTCCGGACGCTCGCCGTCGAGCATCAGGCCGAGATCGTCGTAAACCCGCACGCCCTTGAGGATCCGAAAGGCATGATGGCGCCGCGCGGCGACCGGATCGCAGATCGCGACGATCTGGACTTCGGGCCGCGTCGCCCAGCCTGGCAGATGGCCCTCGGCGGCGACCGCACCGAAGCCGACTATCGCACCGCGCAGTTTCACTCGGGGTCAGGCCGCAACGATTCGGTCAGCGCGCGATCCACTCGCGCGCCATCGCATCGAGTTCGCGGTCGGCGCTGTCGCGACTGAGCGGCGCGCTGTTGAGGATCAGGCGATGGGCGCCGGCCTCGCGATAGCGCTCGATAAGCTCGCGCGAATTGGGCTTGGTGGCGCCCATGAAGGTCACCGAAATCTCGAGCTCATCGAAGCGCCGGCCGGCCTCGTCGCACATCGTGCGCAGCTTGGCGAGCTCGGACTTGAGCTTTTCGGGCGACTGTTCGAGCGGCATCCAGCCGTTGCCGATCGCGACCGTGTTGCGCAGCGCGCGATCGCCGACCGCGCCGACCAGGATCGGCGGATGCGGCTTCTGGAGCGGCTTGGGATTACAGCGGATGGGTGGGAACTTGATGAACTCGCCGTCGAAGCTGGCCTCCTCCCTGGTCCACAGCTCCTTGATCGCGCCGATGTACTCGCGCGTCAGCGGCCAGCGCCGCCGGAACTCGACGCCGAAGGCCTCGGTCTCATCGGCCAGCCAGCCGGCACCGATGCCCATCACCAGCCGCCCGTTGGAGTAATGGTCGAGCGTGGCGAGCGCCTTGGCGACGTTGATCGGATTATGCTCGGGCACCAGCAGGATCCCGGTGCCGACCCGAATCCGGCTGGTGGCCGCGGCCGCTATCGCAATCGTCACGAGCGGGTCGGGACAGTTGTAGTAGAAGTCGGGAATCGTGCCGTCGCCGCGTGGGAACGGGGTGCGGGTGACGGCCGGGATCACCGGATGCTCGGGGAAGACCAGCAGGTCGAAGCCCAGCGCCTCGCATTTCTGCGCCAGCGCGGCGGGATGGATCGTGTTCACGGTGGTAAAGGCCATCAGTCCGATCTTCATGCGTCGTCTCCTGCGCGATATCGATTAGGCAAGTCTTCCACGTCCGGTGGTTTTGCGGAAGCCAGCGCGCTGGTCAATCCAGCGGTAAGGATTCATCGCTCCGCGGAGATCCCTCGACTGCGCGGTGCTCCGCTCGGGATGACGGAAAAGAGCAACCCGCAAAGTCGTAACCAATGGACTCCACGACAACATTCAGCGCGCCTTAGATGGGTGCAGGCCTCAGGCCTGCGGGCTCAGCTCGGCCAGCCGAAGAAATCCTTGGCGTAGATGAAGTGGCCGATGCCCGCCGCTTGCGCGGCTTCGGCGTCGACCTCCTGATCGCCGACCATCGTCGACAGCGCCAGGTCGACCCCGTACATCTCGGCAAGCTCGTGTATCATCCCGGCGCGCGGCTTGCGGCAGGCGCATTGATCGTCGTCGTCGTGCGGACATACCTGCCAGCCGCTGAGGATCCCGCCGAGCCGCTCGTCGAGCGCGCGCAGCGCATCCTCGACCGCCTCGGCCGTCAGCCGCCCGCGCTTGATACCGGCCTGGTTGGAGACCACGAGGATCAGATGGTCGCGAATCGGGGCGAGCTTGTCGGCCACCCCGGGCATCAGCTCGATGACGATTCGGCCGCGCTCGTCGAGCGGCAACTGGCGGGTCTCGTCCATCGCGACCAGCGTTCCCACCAGGTCGAGGAACAGTCCCCGATTTCCGGTCACGGCCACCATCGACGGTCAGGCTCCGTTGCGCCAGTCGAGATGCGCGCTGACGTGGGCGAAAACTTCATCGAGGATTGCGGCCCCGGCCTCGGCCTGCGCCGCCGTAATCACCAGCGGCGGATTGATCCGGATACGCGGAAAGTAGCCCATCAGCACCAGCCCGCGCCGCAGGCATTCCTTGAAGATCGCCTCGGTTACCGGGCGCGCCAGCGGCTCCTTGGTGAAGCGGTCGCGCACCAGATCGAGTCCTAGCAGCAGGCCGCGGCCGCGCACGTCGCCGACGAAATGGTACTTCTCCTTCAACCCCTGCAGACGATCGAGCAGCAGCGCGCCGACCTGCCGCGAGTTCTCGACCAGCCCCTCGCGCTGGATGGTGCGGATAGTCGTTCCGACCGCGACCGCCGCCAGCGGATTTCCGCCGTAACTCGACGACGAGGCGCTGGGCTTGCCGAACGGCTGGGCCGCGCCCAACTCGTCGCTCATCAGCACGCCCGAGACCGGGAAGCCCGAGCCCATCCCCTTGCCGACCGTGACGATATCGGGCTCGACGCCGCTATGCTCGACGCCCCACCATTTGCCGGTGCGGCCGAAGCCGGTGATCATTTCATCGGCGATCAGGAGCGCGTCGTTCTGCCGCGCGATCTCCTTGACCGCCGGCATGAAGTCGTCGGGCGGAATCACGTTGCCCGCCGTCCCCTGCATCGGCTCGACGATTACCGCCGCCACCGCCCCGGCCGAGCTATGCTTTACCTGCTGGCCGGCGAATTCCACGCAATACATCCCGCATTCGGGATAAGTCATCTTGAACGGACATCGATAACAGTCGGCGTACGGGGCCTGGTAGCGCCCCGGCATCAACGGCCCGTAACCCTGCTTGGATTCGTCGCCGATCAGCCCCAGCACGCCGGCGGTCTTGCCATGGAAGCCGCCCCAGAAGCTCACCACTTCGTGCTTCTTGGTGGCCGAGCGCGCCAGCCTGAGCGCCGCCTCGACCGCCTCGGCGCCGCCACTGTACAGATGATGGCGCTTCAACCGGCCGGGAGCGACCTCGCTCAGCAGCTTGAAGTTCTCGGCGCGCTCGGGAGTCGCGAAGGTGCCGACGATCAGGCGGCCGGCCTGCTCGGACAGCGACTGGGCGAGCGCGGGATGGGCATGGCCGAGGCTGGCAACCGCGACCCCGGCGAAGAAATCGAGATAGGTGTTGCCGTCGACGTCGGTCAGCGTGGCGCCGTCGCCGCGCGCAAAGGCGATACCGGCGAGCTCGGAGATACGCTGGCGGCCGGGCGCCACGTAACGCTGCTCGGCAGCGAACACCTGGGCCGATTTCGGCCCCGGAATTTCGGTGTTGATTTGGGGCAGATCACCGGCGCGGGCCGGAATGGCGATTTTCCTGGACGAGGTCTTCATACGGTTCGCATCATAATAGCGAACCTGCGAGCGAATTCGAGCCGGCTTGATTCGGCGGCCGGGGCTCAATCCTGGCGTCGCCGCATCAGCAGCAGGCAGCGCCGGGCGATCGCGCGGGCGGCGTCGTCTCGCACCCGGCCGAAACTCGGCCAATCGTTGAAATCGACGATCATCAGGTGGTCGCCATCGACAATCGCGTCACCGCCCCAAACCTCGAGCCCCAGGGCCGCCGCGGCCCGCTCCGCCGCCTGCCGGAGCGCGAGCTCGACCGGACGCTCCAGCGCGCCGCGCTCGGGAAGGGCCGCAAAGTATTCGCCGCCGCTGACCCCGTAAAACTTGACCAGCGTCCCGTCGACCGCCTGCTGGACGTAAACCCGGGCGACGCCGCGGTGTTTGAAGCCCGCCAGCACGGCGTCGAGCTTGCCCGACTCGTCGACCCGCTGGACGTCGTCGGCGCCGAGCGCATGGAGATCACCGCGCTTGACGTAGAGGCCGCGCGACGGATCGAGGCCGTCGAAGCGCGCCCCGGCGGCCAGATCGAGCATCACGCCGAGCGGCGCCGGAACTCCGGCCCGCAACAGCCCGGCGCCCAGCAGATCGCGATAGCAGTTGCGAATCGCCAGCGCCGAGTTGACCACCAGCGCGCCGCCCTTCTCCAGTCGCGCCAGCCGCTCGAGCTGGCGCTCGCCCTGGCACATCGCCAGCACCAGCTCGGGCGCCGCCGAGCGATCTTCGTTCTGCTCCGCGGCCCGCTCGGGGCTGAGCGACGCGGTCTCGACGCCGGCCGCGGCCAGCGCCGCCAGCGCGCGGTTCAGGATCGCGGCGTCGGCCTCGACCTTGCCGGGCGAGAACTCCGTCTCGCGATAAATTCCAAGCGCTCGCATGGGCTAACCTTTGACGTCGGCCTCGACCAGGGCGCGGGCGGCGGCGAGATCGGCGCCCTCGTCAACGTCGATAGCACCGTCGATCTCGATTCCCGCCAGCCGCACATGCTCCGCAATCAGCAGCGCTAGGAAGCGGCGCAGCGCGTCGAGCCCGAGCGCGCGCGCCTGCGCGGCGAAATCGAAAATCCGCTGCGAAAGAAAATAGAAGCCGGCCGTCACCAGCGGACTCTCGCCGGCGCCCAGCGCCGCGATAGTTCCGTCCGCCGCGACCGTGGCGAACAGCGGCCGCCGGTCGCCGCGCCATCGCACCAGCGCCAGCGCGCCGTCGCAGCAGTCGGTGCGGCCCGGCTCCAGGAGCGCGGCAGCGGAGGCGGCAAAGCGATCGAGCTCGGCTTGCCGCACGATCGCGTCGACGGTGGCGAGCACAAAGCGATCGCTTGTCAGCCGCTCGCCCAGCGCCAGCAGCGATTCCATCGAGTTGGCGGTATCGCGCACGCACAGCTCGAGATACGCGGGGATCTCGATGGCGCGCGCCGCCAGTAGCCGCGCGCTCTCGGAATTCACGATCGCCACGATCGAGCGCGCGCCCGCGGCCCGCAGCGCGGCGGCCTGCCGCAGCAGCATCGGCATCCCACCGACCGCAACTATCGGCTTGGGAATCGGGCCGACCGCCGGCCGCAGACGCTGGCCGCTGCCGGCGGCCAGAATAGCGCCGTCAAAAGCAGCTACCACGCCAGCTCTCGCAGCTCCGCGATCGAGTGGATTACGTAGTCGACAGGGATTTCCGCCAGCTCGGGTTCATCGCTCGCGCGATCGTCCGGCGGCGCGGTCCGCAGCCATACCGTGCGCAGTCCCAGCCGACGCGCCGGCGCAAGATCCTTGTCGAGCGAGTCACCGACCATCGCGGAGTCGCGCGGACCGACCCCGAGCTCGCGCAGCGCGATCATGAAGATCCCGGCGTCGGGCTTGAAGATCCCGGCGGCGGATGAATCGACCACTACGTCGATGAACGGCGCGAAGCCACATTCGGCTAGGATCACCGGCAGGTTGCCATAGAAGTTGGAAACCACGGCGAGTCGATGGCGCTCGTGGAGCGCGGCCAGCAACTCGCGAGTGTCGGCGACGGTGGCGCGCGATTCCTCGACGAAGCCGGCGCTGATAGCGCGGGTCAGATGGTGGCGCGCGGTATCGCTCGCGAGCCGCGACCGGGGAAAATCCGCGGCGCCGAATTCGGCCAGCCAATCGAGTTGATGACGCACCAGGAATTCGACGATCTGCGGCAGCGCATAGCCTTTGATCTCGCTGGTGCTGCTGTAGCCGAGCGCGGTGGCGTGGCTGAACGCCGGGTCGAGGCCCGCGCGGTCAAGCTCGAAGCCCAGCGCGCGATACTGGTCGACGAAGCGGTCGAGCCAGTGGCGCGGAACATCCAGCGTACCGCCGAAATCCAGCAGCAGCGCTAACGGCGTACTCACGATGGCGTCATTCTACCAGCCCGCCGGGGTCAGAGACAGAAACCAGCCGCAATCCGCCGCTCGAGGATCGCGATTTAAGCCTCCGATCACGCCGCCGTCATCTGAAGTTACGCGCGCGAATCATCGGGACCCCCGTTGACAAACCTGCTTCACTCGCCTTGACTATGACGGACCGCTCGGTCAAGAAGCTGAGCGCCCAGGCTATAACCTGAATTAACCCCGAAAAACCTTGCAAAAATTGGATGCTTTGATTCAGACCGCATTGATCGTCGAAGCCGATCACGGAAGCGCAACAATCTTCGGCCGCCCGCTGCTCGAACGCCTGATGATTCTATGCGAGCGCGCCGGCGTGAAGCGCTTCATCGTCGAGTCCGGCCCGACCGCAAACGGCGCGTTGTCAAGCGCGATGGGCCGCTTCGCCGGGCGCCCTGAAGTCACCCTGGTCGAATCGCTGGCCGCCGGCGGCGCGCAAGCGGCCGGCCTGTCGCAGAGCGAGCCGTGCCTGTTGATGGCCGGCAACCTGGTGATGAGCCGCCTGCAAATCGCGACCATCATGGCGCATTCAAGCGCGGCGGCGCGCGAGGTGATCAGCGTTCGCGACGGCCGCGGCGAGGCCGCGATCAGCGCCGGACCGCTGACCATGCTGCTCGCGGAGCCTGACGGCCGCTCGCTGCCCTCGCCCGCCGATCGTTATCTGCCGTTCGTGCTCAACGGCCGCCCGAGCGATCGCGCCAGCGCCGAGACGCGCCTGGCGCGCGCGCTGCGCTTCGAGACCCTGGGCAGCGACGGCATCCTCGCCCGCGTCCTCGACCGCCATCTCTCATGGCGCCTGAGCCGCCGCCTGGCGCGCACCTGGATCACCCCGAACCAGTTGACGGCGGCCAATACGGTGCTCGGCTTGTGCGCGGCGCTGCTGTTCGCCTCGGCCGGCTACTGGGGGCGATTGCTGGGCGCGATTCTGTTCCTGTTCTCGATCGTGCTCGACGGAGTCGACGGCGAAGTGGCGCGGCTCAAGATGGCCGAGACCAGGTTCGGCGGGATGTTCGACAAGCTGACCGATAACCTGGTCAACGTAGCGGTGTTCGTAGGGTTGCTGGTCGGATGCTACCGGAGCAGCCACAGCGTCGCCTATTTCTACCTGCTTGCAATCATGCTGGTCGGCTTCGGCTTCTGCGCGATTTCGGTGGCTCGCGCCTTCAGGGTCTCGGGCCCCGATGCGGAAGCCTGGGTCGGCAAGGTCGATCGCATCACCGGCCGTGATTTCGCCTATCTGCTGGTAGTGCTCGCAATCTTCAACCGGCTGGCCATCTTTGCCTGGGGAGCCGCGTTTGGTACTTACATCTTTGCCCTCGGACTTTGGTGGTTGACCGATCGCCACCTGCCGCAAGCGGAGCGCGCCGCGCCGCCGCCCGAGGCCTGTGCGGTCGCGGAGGAAGTATGAAGAAACCCCGTATCCTGCTGGTCCAGCCGACCACTATCCATCTCGACGGCACGCCGCATAAGACGCGCTGGCGTCTGATCATGGGTCTGATGATCCCGCTGATGGCGGGGCTGACGCCGCCCGAGTACGACGTGACGCTGGTCGACGAGCGGCTCGAGGATCTGGACTTCGACGGCGGCTGGGACCTGGTCGGGATGACCACCACTATCGGCGCCTCGCTGCGCGCCTATCAACTCGGCGACGAATTCCGCAAGCGCGGCATCCCGGTCGTGATGGGCGGCTTTCACGCCACCCTGCAGCCCGACGAAGCGCTCAAGCATGCCGACGCCGTGGTGCAGGGCGAGGCCGACCTGGTATGGGCCGGATTGCTGCAGGATTGGCGCGACGGCAAGCTCAAGCGCATCTACAAGGCCGACAAGCTCCACGATCTCAAGAACCTGCCGCGTCCGCGCCATGAGCTGCTCAAGCTCAACCGCTACCTGTTCAAGGCGGTGCCGGTGCAGGCCAGCCGCGGATGTCCCTACCGTTGCTCGTTCTGCGAGATTCCGGTGTTCTACAACGGCAGCTATCGCACCCGTCCGATCGACGACATCATCGAAGAGATTCAGCAGGTGATGAAGATCACCGGGTTTCGCCGCTTCCAGTTCATCGACGATCAGATCACCGGCAAGCACAAGTTCGCCAAGGAGCTGTTCAAGGCGCTGGCCCCGCTCAATATCCGCTTCTCGTGCCTATGGACGGTGAACTCGAACCACGACGACGAGCTGCTCGAGCTGGCGGCCAAGGCCGGCGTCTTCCACGTCAATATCGGGGTCGAATCGATCAGCCAGGAAAGCCTGCTGTCGATGAACAAGATTCAGAATCACGCCGACCAGTACAAGAAGCTGCTGGCGCGCCTGGAAAAGCACGGCATCTATTATTCGCTCAACTTCCTGTTCGGACTCGAAGAGGATGGTCCGGGAATCTTCGACGAGACGCTGCGCTTCCTGCACGAAGTCAAGGCGCCCGAGGCCTTCTTCAACACCGTCACGCCGCGGCGCGGCACTCCGATGCGCACCATGCTCGAGAACGAGGGGCGCGTGATCATCCCGGATGCGGACATGTACACCAACAACTTCCGCTGCATGTTCGTGCCCAAGCATCTGTCGCCGCAGCAGGTCGAAGAAGGGGTGTGGCGCTGCACCAAGGAATTTTATTCGCTCAAATCGATGTTCAAGCGGCTGCTGATGCCGCCCGGGAAGTTCACCTGGCAGGGGCTGACCGAGAACATGCTGTTCTACTGGGGCGCCAAGCGTCAGGTCGATCCGGTCGATTACTATTAGAGCGAGATTCTTCGGTGCCCTCAGCATGAGGTAAGTAGGGAAACCGAAAAATTCACTGACCGGAGCAAAGAGGACTTTTATCACCGAAGAAAATGTCGCTCACGTCGAGCTACCTCCCAACCACTCTGCTGCTCTTCGTGCTTGCCACGTTTTGCGGATGCGGCAACGGTGGCGGAGGTACTTCTGATCGCGCGTCGTCCGGCCCCTGCGCAAAGCTACCGCCCGCCACCGCATCACAGTTTCCGGCCCGGCTTACTTCGTTCGTCGATCACTTCTGTTATCAAAAAGCGCATTGGGAGCACGACGCGCAGGTACGCAGCAGCGATGGCGTCCATCTGTTCGTCAAAATCTGGTACTCGCCCGCGCTCTTCAACTGGATGACCGTCCAAAACCGGCAGGGACCGGTGCCCGACGGCGCGATACTCATCAAGGAGGAGCATCAGACCCTGACCTCGCCGCTACTGTTGTGGTCGCTGATGGTCAAGGACTCCCATCTTTCGTGGGATGGATGGTATTGGGCCGCCGTCTTTCCGCGATCGGGCAGCGCAGCTCAGTCCGCAATGATGAACGCGCGCGGGTGCGCGGAGCCGAAGCCGTTGCTGGCGGGGGCCGGACTTTACTGCCTCAATTGCCACGCTTCGGCGGCCGGCAATACGGGGACCTTCGCCAGCACCGAATATCTCAACGCAGCCCTCGATCTCTCAGACGGCGGATTGAGCCTGTCACCGGTCACGGCCTATCTGCATCGGGATCTGTTCGGGGCGGACGTTGGACGCGAGCCAGGCTCTGACCCCGCGTCCAACGTCACCGGACGCATCCCCAGTTCTGTCTTTGCGGATGTTCGGCCGCTGCCACAGGTGCCGTGCATGGTCGGCGAGCAATTCGATCACGTGGTCGCCGGGGGGCAAACCAACGGGGGCGTCCCCGAATTTCTGACTTCCGATCAATGTTCCGGCTGCCACGACGCGACCGGGACGCTGATTGGAGCGACCCCCAACATGATTTACGGCCCGCAAGGCCCGTCGCCCGTCAACCTGTCACCGTATGGCGAGTGGCGCTACTCGATGATGGGCCTGGCGGGGCGCGATCCAATTTTTCTAGCGCAACTTGATAGCGAATCCACCCTGCACAGACATCTGGCGGGCAAGGCAAATGGCGCGGACTTCACGCAGGACCTGTGCCTGCGATGCCACGGCGTGATGGGCCAGCGGCAGTTTCATATCGATCATGGCAATGCTCCCAAGACCTTGTTCACGCGGGCAATGCTGCAGGATCGCAACTCCCGCTATGGCGCACTGGCGCGCGACGGCATTTCATGCACCGTCTGCCATCATATGACCGACGACAAGCTCCAGGACCCATCGACTTACACGGGTCTTTTCATAGTAGGCCCCGCCAACGAGGTCTACGGGCCCTTTCCGACCGATCCGGATCCGTCCGGCGCGAAGAGCGGCGACAGTGTAATTCCGCTGCCGATGGAAAACTCGATTGGGATCACGCCGCAGCAGGGACTCCAGGTGCAACACGCCAACCTGTGCGCCTCATGCCACACTATCGTGCTGCCGGTGTATGACGCCGACGGCAATCAGGTAATGGAAGATGGAGCACCCAAGACCGAATACGAACAGACCACCTTTTTCGAATGGTTGAATAGCGGCTTCATCACCATACCTTGCCAGAACTGCCACATGCCCGATGCCTACGACGGCACTCAGCTACAGTTCAAGATTGCCAATATCGAGGACGATACCTTTCCCAGAGTGCCGCGTACGGGACCGTCAACCCGGCTGCCCGATGCTGACCTGATGCTCCAGGAGCGCTCCCCCTACCGACGTCATACGCTGCTCGGCATTAACGTCTTCGCGCTGGAGATGTTCGATCAGTTTCGCACCGATCTCGGGCTCTTCAAGGTCGATCCGAATCTGCCGGCGACGTTCGCCAATCAGATTTCGAGCCAGCGCACCGCGGTCGCGCAGAGTGTCCTGCAGGCTCAGACCGCCACCGCCGAGGTTTCGATCGAATCCGCCGCGCAAGCCAATGGCGTGCTGCAGGCCGACGTGGAAGTGCTGAATCTGGCTGGCCACAACCTTCCTACCGGGGTGAGCTTCCGGCGCGCCTTTGTTAATTTTCAGGTGCTCGACGCAAGCGGCAATGTGCTGTGGGCTTCCGGCAACACGAACTCCGACGGCGTCATCGTCGACAATTCCGGCCATCCGCTGGTCACCGAGTTCTTCAGCCCGACACAGCAGACTTTTCAGCCCCATTTCTGGACGGATAACCCGATCACCAGCGACCAGCAAGTCGAGATCTACGAGGAGCTGGTGACCGATCCTCAGGGATATCTGACCACCAGCTTTCTTAGCCTCGATAACAAGGTCAAGGACAATCGCATTCAGCCCAGCGGAAGATCCTTCAACGGTCCCAATGCTGCCGTAACGGCGCCGGTCGGCACCGGGGACGATCCGTCGTATCAGAGGGGATGCGGATGTAGCGTCGTGCGCTACCAGGTTCCGCTCGCCGGCCTCGCGGCGAATGCCGCCGCCGTGCAAGCGACCCTGTACTACCAGAGCATCCCGCCCTACTACCTCCGTCAACGCTCAGAGGACGGCCATGGCGCCGATACCGCGCGGCTCATCGATTTTGTAAAGCAGTTGGATCTTACTCGCTATCCAGCGATTACCGGTTGGAAACTGGAAATCGCGACCTCGGGAGCGGTGAAGATTCAATGAGCAAATCGGGCGCCAAGCGGCGCCCGACCCGGTCGATTACTATTGGAGCGCGCCGCGACTGATGTCCGTCGGGCGCGCGGTGAGCTACATCGCCATCGGCGCTTTCTTGCCGACGTGACCGCCCTTGGCCTGGCAGGATTTGGCGTCAGTCGTGAGGATGTAGCCCTTGCCGGCGCACGAATTCTTACCCTGGCAACTGTTGGTAGCGGTCATGCACGCGCTTTGCCCCTTGCAGGCATTGGCGCCAAGGCACTTGACCTGCCCGGCCTGGGTCGCAGCGCTGGGCGTCTCGGCGGCATTCAACGCGCTGGTGGTGAATGCCAGCGCGACCGCCGTCGCCAGCATCGCTCCCGCGATCGTGGTTTTCTTCATGACGTCGCTCTCCTTCGTCTTGCGATCACTCAGGTTGACTTGGGCGCGACGCCGGCTGCGCCGGGCGGCGTCTTGAGAGCCGGCGGCAGTTTCTCGACATTGAGCACTTCCCGGCCGTTAACCATCAGCTTTCCGCCGGCAAAGTCGGCCTTCAGCAGATATTGAGAACCGTCCTTGACCAGCGTCCTCTCGCGCATCCAGTTGTTCACCTTGTCCGCGCCGGCGACCCGGTCGACGAATGCGCAGGGCACTCGAACGGTCGCCCCGGACAGGACCCGCTCCTTCACGATCGCCCTCAGGAGTGCTTGCGGATCCGGTTGAGCAGCGGGGGCGGCGGTTGCCGGCGGCATAATCGAGAGATTGAGCTTGGCCGTGACGGGGCCGTCGGGCACCGCCATCGTCAGGTTGGCGTCCAGTTGCGGCCCCTTGTCCGCCAGCGCAATCGCAAACTCCTCCATCTCGGATCGAGCCATCGCCATCAGCGCCGGCTTGTCGAGTTTCATGCCTTGCAGGGCCTGCGCGCGCCGGTTCCAGACGTCGATCGCAGCCGGATCGATCTTCAAGAGTTCCCATGCCAGCGCCATGTTCCCGACTCGCTCGCTGCCCAGCACCGCGCTCGAAATTCTGAGCGCGCCCCGAAACTGCATCGTCCCGTCCTTCAGCGCCGAGCCGGTATCGAGGTCGATTAGCTGGAGACTCGCCCGGTGCCCGCCCGCCGAAGCGTCCGCTTCGCGGATGGTCGTCTCACTGTCACCGGCCCAGATGCCGCTCTGCAGCCGCTTCCAATCGCCGTTGAAGGAAAACTCCGTGATCGACCATCCGACCAGGCCGGGGCCGATGAGGCCGGGACTGTGCAGCGAGACTCGCAACCGGTTCGGGAGCGGAGTGATCTCGCCGTCGAGGCCGAGAAAATTGGCTCGCGCGGCGCCCGCGAGGGTGCGCGGCGGTATCGTCACGCGCGTCTGGCTGTGGCCGTTGAAGTAGACGACCGTGCGCAGCAGCAGGTCGGCGAGTATGGCGGCAGCGCCGGGGCCGGCAAATTCCGCCGGCCGAGTGTCGATCACCGCGGCGACCGGCACCATCGAGAACCATCCGCTCCATATCGGGTAGGGCCCGTGATTGATCGTTTCGACCATCATCGTCTGCATGCCGCGGGTGCCGACCGCGATGGTGGCGGAGGAGGAGAACCAGCCCTGGCGATAGTTGAGGACCCGCGCGGTAAGGCCGCTGGCGGCGATCTGATCGACCGTGGTCTGGTACGCTTCGTGGGCGCGGAACCCCATCACCAAGGGGCTCACCAGGAAAATCACCAGCAGCACGGCGCTTACGATCAAAAACCGCCAGCTGACCCGCGGCTCCCGCTCGGGCACCAGCGCGAGGCTCTCGGCGAACGAGCGCGTCACCGGCGTGCCGCATTGGGTGCAGAAAATCCGTTCGTCGTCGTGGAGCGTCTTACCGCATTTGGAACAATTCACGACTGATTTTTTTTCGGTGCTTCGAACAAATTCGGTGCTCCGCTCCGGCTCGGTTTTTATCGTGCCCTTGGCATCCTACGGCCATTTCGTGTCGTTGGCGAGCAATTCCCGGGTCGAGGCCGCCAGGGCGCGAAGCTGTCCGGCGCAATCGCCCCGGTAGGTGGGCCCGTGCATAATCGCGAGCGTCGCCGGCTTGAGCGCCGCCAGCCCTTCCATGATCCGATCCGTATACGGCGTGTAGGGAACCGAGTTGGCCATCGGCGAGCCCTGGTACTTTTTGAGGGTCTCGGCGGCGCCGCTGGCGACTTCCGACTCGGTCAGCGGCGGATGCTGTCCAGTCTGGAAGAACAGGTCCGAGCAGAACAGGATCCGCTCGCTCTCCTCGAACATCAGCCCTGCTTCCCAGGCGTGGGGCACATGCGGTGTGCGCAGGAAGCGGAGCCGGCGCCGGCCGATGGTCAGGATCTCGTTATGCGCCAGCGGTTTGGCCGGCCGCTCGGCGAAGTCATTGAGATCGACGTTGACCGCGACCTGGCTGCAGACCGCCTGCGCGTCGGGCGCGACCGTCAGCCACTCGTTGAGCGCGCCGCATTCGTCGGCCTCGAAGTGGCTGAAGCCGATCCAGCGCAGTTTGGTCGGATCGATCACCGTGCGGACCGCCGCCAGCACTTCGCCGAAGGTCTTGCGGGGACCGGTATGGAACAGCAGCGGCTGTTCATCGCGAATCAGGAACTCGTTGAATTCGAGCTTGTTCTGTTCAAAGAAGATACAGATCCGGAAGATATCAGGCGCAATTTCCGTAACCGTCGCGGCTGCCATAATTCACCTCCAGAATTGCGTATCGAATAGGGCTATCAGACCCTACCCGGCGCGCAAAGGGCGGACGGCTAACCGCTCAGCGATCGCCGAGTACCACGTTATCGATCAGGCGCGTGGCGCCGACCCGCGCCGCCAGCGCCAGCAGGATCGGCCGGCCCGCGCCGGGCGCGGCGTCGAGCGTCTCGGCATCAACCGCCTCGAGGTATTCCAGTTGGACCCCGGGATGGGTCGCGATCACCTCCGCGGCGATCGCGCACAACGCTTGCGGGTCGCGCAGACCGGCGGCATAGCGATCGCGGGCGGCGAACAGCGCGCGGCTCAGCGCTTGCGCGTCGCGCCGCTCGGCGGCCGACAGATAGGCATTGCGCGAGCTCATCGCGAGGCCGTCGGCTTCGCGCACGATCGGGAAAGGCACCACTTCGATATCGAAATCGAGATCGCGGACCATCCGCTGAATCGCGCGGAGCTGCTGAAAATCCTTCTCGCCGAAGATCGCGAGGTGCGGGCGCACCAGGTTGAAGAGCTTGGCGACGATCGTGGTGACGCCGCGGAAATGGCCGGGGCGATGAGCACCGCACAGTCCGCGCGTAAGCTCGCTGACTTCGACCCAGGTTTGCGCGCCGGGCGGATAAAGCGCGCTGCTGTCGGGCGCGAACACCAGGTCGGCCGGGATGCGCCGAAGCTTGGCCAGGTCGCCGTCGAGATCCCGTGGATAGCGCGCCAGGTCCTCGGCCGGGCCGAACTGGGTGGGATTGACGAAAATCGAAACCACCAGCATCGTCGCGCGCCGCCGCGCCTCGCGCATCAGGGCGAGATGGCCCTCATGCAGGAAGCCCATCGTCGGCACCAGCGAGATCCGCGCCCCTTGCCGGCGTGCGCTCTCGGCCAGGCGCTGCATCTCGGCCGGCGCGCTGACGACCTCCACGCTCAGGCGCTCTTGCGGCCGTAGCTATGGTCGGCGTCGGGAAAGGTGCGGCTGCGGACTTCGCGCAGGTAGTCGCCGGCCGCATCGCTGGCCGCCTGCCATAGATTCGCGTAACGCTTCGCGAAGCGCGGCAGGAACGATTCGCTGAGTCCCAGCAAATCGTGCATCACCAGCACCTGGCCGTCGCAATCCGGCCCGGCGCCGATACCGATAGTGGGAACCGTGAGCCGGCCGGTGATCTCGGCCGCAAGATCGCTCGGAATTCCTTCCAGCACGATCGAGAAGGCGCCCGCCGACTCCAGCGCCAGCGCGTCGTCGATCAGCCGTTCGCGGCATCCCGGGGTCTTTCCCGATCGACGACCCTGCACGCGATGACCGCCCATCCGATGCACCGACTGCGGGGTCAGTCCGATATGGCCCATCACCGGGATGTCGAGCTCGGCCAGCCGCCGCACGGTCTCGGCGATCGCAATTCCGCCTTCGAGCTTGACCGCCTCCGCGCCGCCTTCCTTGATCAGGCGGCCGGCGTTGTGCACCGCCTGTTCCAGGCTGACCTGGAACGAGAGGAACGGCATATCGGCGACCAGCAGGGCACGCCGGCGGGCCCGCGCGACCATCTTCGTATGGTAGAGAATCTCGTCGACGGTGACCGGCAGCGTGCTGTCGGCTCCCTGCACGACCATCCCGAGGCTATCGCCGACCAGCAGCACATCGATGCCCGCCAGGTCGAAGATGCGCGCGAACGGGTAGTCGTACGCGGTCAGCATCGCAATCGGCCGGCCCTCGGCTTTCATGCGCGGCAGGTCGGGCACTCGAACTTTGTCTTTATCCATGGTTCCCGCCAAAAAAAATGAGCCGCCTGCATCACCGGCGACCCATCAGGAACCGTTCCTTATCGAACGGGCACAAAGGCCCTTGTTCCGGGTCCCGGTCCGAAAATCCGGATCCAGGCTCGAACTCACACTTATGTCTTGAGGCCGCTGCGGCCTCGCCTTCCAAGCGTCTCGCCGGGCCACGCCTCGACGGACAGCGATCACTTACTTAGTACGAAGCGCAGATCGGTGTAAAGCGCGATGAAGATTACGGCGTACGCGAGGTCGCCGTGGTCCCGATAGCCCCGGAAGCCGCACTCGCCGTGCTTACGGACGGGGGCGTGGTGGCGGGAGTGCCGGGGACCTTGACCCGGACCTGCATGCGCCTGCCGTTGCGGATCACGCTCAGGTAGATGATATCGCCGGGCTGCTCCTGGCGCATGCGATCGGTGAAGTCGAGGAAATTAGTGACCCGCACGCTGTCGATACCGATGATCATGTCGGAGGACTCGCCGATCCCCGAGCCGTCGACCAGCGCGACCGCCATGATCGCGGGCGGAAAAAACAGCGAGGCGGCGACCGCCGCGCCCTCGAGCAAGGCATGCGCTCCCGTCCGCATCCCCTTCAACCCGGCCGCGGCGGCGGGACTGCCCGGCATCACGCTGACGATCAACAGACCGGGGACTTCGCCGCCGCCGTCGACCTTTCGATGGGCCTCGCGCACCACCATCCCGATGGTGGTTGAGCTGTCGCCCTCTTCCAGGAACTGTTGCAGGCTCTGGAGCTGTTCCTGCACCTCCGCCGGCGGCTGCTGAGCTTGGTAGTTGTAGAGGTCAGCGCTCGAGTTCGACAGGTCCGGCGCGGCGGCGCCGGGTGCGGCCGGCGGATTATCCTGCGTCTGGAGCGGTACCACCGGCGGAATCTCGGTGGTCGTCGGCGGCAACGTGGCATCGCTCGCGGGCGGGGGTGTAGCGAGCAGCGAACCGTCGGGCCCGGCAGCGACATGCACCTCGGGCGCGTCGGTGCCGGGTGCGGGCGGAACCGTGGCTCCCGGCGGCACCACGATCGGTGAGTTCGCGGCGGCCGGCACCGCTTGCGCGCGCGCCAGCGCCGGGAGCATCGCGAACGATGCCGCCCACAGCGCGATCAGCGCCGCGCGCGCGCCGCTATGTGAGGCCCCAGCGCTGCTCATGCTCCACGACGCGGCCTTCGTTGCGAAGTTTCTTCAGATGCGATCGCACCGAACTGGCGGCAGCCTGATGCAGATGCTCAGGAACGTCGACGTAAATACGCTTGACGATGGTCGTCACTTCGCGCGGCCCGTCGGCCAGCGCGTCCAGCACCTGGCGCTCGCGCAACTCGCGATGCGCCAGGTACTCGCGAATCTTTTCCCTGGGATTGCGAATCACCGGGCCGTGCGCGGGATAGATAGTCTCGAGGTCGAGCTCCAGCAGCCGGCGCAGCGAAGCGAGGTATTGGCCGAGGTCGCCGCTGTCGTCCGGGATGACGGTGGTGCCGGCACCGAGCACCACGTCGCCGGTGAAGAGCGCCTTTTCCTCGACCAGGTAGTAGCAGAGATGGTCGGGGGCGTGACCGGGCGTGAAGATCGCCTGGAGCGTGACACCTTCGTCCTCGACGACGGCGTCGGGCGCGATGGCGGTAATCGGTCCGCCCGCCGGGTCGCGTTCCGGCCACGGCATCTTGAGAGCCTCCAGGTCGCCGAAGCGCGCGCGCAGCTGTTTGAGACCGCCGATGTGATCGGGATGAGCATGGGTGAGAACGACGCGGGCGGGAGCCGTGCTATGGCACAGCTCGGACAGCGCCGCCGCCAGCTTATCCGGATAAATCGCGACGCCCTGCCCCGTATCGAGCAGGATCGGACGGCGGCCGGTGCCGAGCAGATAGGTATTGGTGCCGGGACCGGTGAACGGACCGGGGTTCTGGCCGAGCACCGTCGCGACCCGGGGCGAATGGCGGGCATGGTCGGGCAATCGAAGCCCGATCATCGAGTCCTGTACGATTCTCCGCGGCGCTTCCATCTCTCCCCGTCGCGTAAGCTCCGCTACTCTACACCCTCCGGTTGCGCTCGAAAATCAGCCGCAAGCCCTTGAGCGTCAGAAACTCGTCGACGCGCCTGATGGTCTCGGATTCACACGCGATCAGTTCGGCAAAGCCGCCGGTCGCGATCACCTCGGCGGTCTCATTGCGCTCGCTGTCGATGCGGCGCACCAGTCCGTCGACCAGCGCGGTGTAGCCGAAGATCAGGCCCGACTGGATCGCGGCGATAGTGGTTCTGCCGACGGTCTCACGCGGCCGCACCAATTCGACCCGGTACAACTTGGCGGCATGCTCAACCAGCGCGTCCATCGAAATCCCCAGCCCCGGCGCGATCGCTCCCCCGGCATACTCGCCACGTGCCGTCACGTAATCGAAGGTCGTGGCCGTGCCGAAGTCGACCACGATACAGGCGGATTTGCAATCCTCGTAGGCCGCCACCGCATTGACGATCCGGTCCGCGCCGACTTCCTTGGGGTTCTCGTACAGAATCGGCATCCCGGTCTTGACGCCCGGCCCGACCATCAGCGGCGGGCAGCCGAGGTAGGTTTCCGCGAGCTGTTCGATAACCTGGTTCAGCGACGGCACTACGCACGCCACCGCGACGCCCTCGGGACGCAGCGGCTCCCCGAAGCCCGCGCCGTTCAGCAGCGTCTTGAGCAGCGCGCCATGCTCATCGGCGGTTCGCTCGGCCATCGTGGAGATCCGCCAATGGTGGAGCAGCCGCTCGCCCTCATAAATACCGATTACGGTATGGCTGTTGCCGACGTCGATTGTTACCAGCATAAGCAGAGCTGCCCCCGCGCCATATCTATCGCGGTTGAGCCGGCCCTGGCGTGATTATAGCCGACCGCGTCAGCGAATTGGGAAGGACGGCGCCATGAACGGCCCCGGCGGCATCATCGGGTTAATCGCGGTCCATGGCGGCGAACTGCCGATCCCGCGATAGGCAGGCGGCGCCGCGGGATGCGGATACGCGCGGCCGAAGTATGAGTAGCGGCCCAGGCGTGGGCCGTAATACGGATAGCCATAGAAGGGCCGGCGAGGCGCGTAGTAAGGCGCCGGAATCAAGACCACTGCGGGCGGGTCGATCTGATCCTCTTGATAGTCCTGCGCATCGCCGATCGGATTACCGAACGGGTCGGTCGGCGCCGGCTGATTCTGCGCGGTGCGGCTCCCGGCGTTCTGGGTACCCGGATCCGGGCTCGGATCGAGCGTGGACGGCGCATTCAGCGCCGACTCGGGATCGGGATCGGACGAGCCGTCATCGTTGCCGGCCACTGGCTGAGCCGCGCCGGCATCGTGAGCGCCGCCGGTCGAGAGATCGCCGTTGGTGACCATTGGGCCGCTCGCCGCCGAAGGTGCGCTCGCCGCCGCAGGTGCGCTCGCCGACGAAGGCGCAGGCGCCGCCGAAGGATCGATCGCGTCGGGCGGCGGCAGGGCAGTCGCGGGCTCGGCTTCAGGCATCACTGCCGCCGCCCCCGGCATCTCCGCACCTGACGGCAGGCTGCCGTCAGGATTATAGATACGCGGGAGTTCGAGCGTCGGCGTGAATCGTTCCCAACTGGAGCTGGCGGGAGGGACGGTCAGCGGGTCGGCCCAGGCGCGATTCGCCCGCGCACCGAGCAGCGTCAGAAGCAATGTGGCGACCACAGCGGACCAGGCCGCGCGAAGGATCCTGCGATGGGCCAACCCGATCCTGACAACGGGCATGGGCCGCGCCTGCTTCAAAGGGCTCCTCCCGATGATTTTTCGACCGCCTCACCGTAACACCATCGAGCCGCCGACGCCAAGCGTTAGCGCCCTGTCTCCCGGGCCGCGGCCATCGGCAGATGGGTTCCGCTGCCGCGAACGGCAGGATAAGATCGCCCGTCATGTCGGACAACAAGGTGGCATTGGTTACCGGCGCGGGACGCGGCATCGGCCGCGAGATCGCGCTGACGCTGGCGCGCGCGGGCTACGCAACCGGGCTTATCGCGCGCACCCAGTCGCAACTCGAAGAGACCGCGGCGATGGTCCGCGAGCTCGGCGTCCGGGCGCTGGTCACGCCGACCGATGTCGCCCGGCGCGAGCAGGTGCTGGCGGCGGTCACGGCGGTCGAGCGCGAGCTGGGGCCGGTGTCGGTGCTGATCAACAATGCCGGCGCCTACCTGCGCAAGCGTTTCACCGAAATCAGCGAAGAGGATTTCGATTTCCAGTTGAAGGTCAACGCCTACGGACCCTTCTATTGCAGCCAGGCGGTGGTGGCCGGGATGGCCGAGCGCGGCGGCGGCACGGTGATTTTCGTGCTGGGATCGGAGAGCCGCGGCGGACCCGCGATGTACTCGGCCTACAACGCCTCGAAGCTGGCGCAGCGATCGATCGCCGAATCGCTCGCCCATGAGTACATGCATCGCGGCATCCACGTCGCCACGCTCGACGTCGATGGCGCGGTCGACAGTCCGCGGGTACGCGAGGCGGCGCCGGACGCCGACCCATCGCACTTCGTTTCGCCGCAGCGCATCTGCGCCGAGATCGTGCATCTGGTGAATCAGCCGCGCGACGCCTGGAGCTTCGCCGTCGACCTGCGATCGTTCGCGCAATGGCGTCCGCGGGCGGCGGCCAAGAAGGCCCCGTCGTCATAGCGCGCGGGCCGACGCATTATGGAGTTTTCGCCGCCGCGCACTGTACTCACTTTTCCCGTGGCCGGTCGTCGTTGTCGTACGGTCACGAGGGTCTCGCGGTCGGGGCGTGGCGCAGCCTGGTAGCGCACACGCTTGGGGTGCGTGTGGTCGCCGGTTCAAATCCGGCCGCCCCGACCAACCAAAATTTCTTGCTTTATCAAGGGGTTAACGGGACTTTCAATTTAGGACCGGCTTCGCGCCATCCGCCGATTGTGGGGGATTTTGTGGGTAGTCTCCCTCAATTTTGGCCCTTTCCGCCCCGGCCCTGGGTTCTAGCGTGGCAATCGCGGCGCGGCGCGCTTGCGCCCGGATATGCGCGTATCGGGCAAGCATCCTGGGCGAGACGTGGCCTGCAAGCTGGCGGATGGTTTCCTCTGAGATGGTCGGGTTCTCGGCCAACCGCGTAATGAAACTGTGGCGGGCATCATAGAACCGGCAATCGACCTTGGCCGTGGCGCGCGCGGTGTTGAAGGCAGTCTTGTAGCTATAGGTGCTCATCGGCCGGTTGAGGTCGATTCCCCACAGATGAGGTTTGCGGCCGTTGCCGGCCAGCCCGACGTGATGGAACGGGAACACGAACGCATCCGGGCCAGCATCCGGAAAGCGTGAGAGCCACAGGCTGAGAGCCCCGCAGGCGCGTTGCGTGAGCGGTATGCAACGTCCGCTCCCCGCGTCCGTCTTTGAATCGCTGACGATTATCTCCCCTGCTTCGATCACTCCATCGCGCCAAACCAGATTGAGATCGCGCCGCCTAAGCGCCCGCGTTTCTGCCGGCCGCAACCCCGCATCGAGGCTGAGAATAAAAAACGGATAGAGCGCAGCCGACGGGCTTTGCGCGATGGCATCGAGCAGCCTCCGTTCATCTCCTATCGAAAGCGCGCGGCCAGTATCCGTCCGCTCCTTGAGCATCTTCACGCGATGGGAAATGCCCGCCCACAATCCGAAGTGGCGCAGCACGCATCGGAGCGTCGCGACTTCGCAATTGACCTGGCGGCCCGAAAGCCTTTCGGCCATGCGCGTGCGCTGTAGGTCCGCAATATCATCGGCCGTGATGTCCGAGATTAGCCGGTTGCCGAAATGGCGCTTGAGCTTGCCGACATACTGGCCGTAGTACGCTTGACCGAGCGGGGTCAGTGCCGTTTTCGAGTCGAGCCATTGCTTTGCCGCTATTGGGAACAACGGCGGCGGCTCGCGCTTCACCAGCCCGTTGACGCTGAGCGCCAGATCGCGGCGGCGCTTTAATTCGGCCTGTCGTGCAATCGTCCGCGAGGTTGTCTTCGCGCTCTCTCGAATTCGTGAGCCGTTGAAGACGAATTCGTACCACCAGGTCCCACCGCGTTTGTACAGCATTCGATTTAATCTCCTAGCGCTTTTTGTAACCTCTGAGCTTGCGGCCCTTTTTCTCGTACCACTGCCTTGATCTCAACCGTCGCGCACACACGGTCGAACAGTCATTCTGATCACTGCGCTTCGCGTAAAAAATTCGAGAACATTTGCGGCAGGCACGAACCCTAAGCGGGTCGGCCTGCTTCAAGCACGCGTAGAAATTCCGATAGAGCGTTTCGATAGGTGAATCCAATTCGAGCGACCAACCGAACTTGGTCCGATTGAAACTCAAGGCGGTCTCGAAGGTCGTGATAATCTTTTCGTCCTGGCGTTCGGTAGGCGCGATACCCCACCTAACTATCCAGCGCAAAATATCTGCGACGTGGCGAGCGAATTTGAGAGCATCGCCCTCGAACCAGCGGCGTGCGCCGGCCACCTTGCGCGTTGCGATCTCTGAAAGTGGAAAGTGCAGAAACCCTTTAGTAGCCGAAATGATCCGCTCGCTTTCTCCGAACCAGTCGCGCACGCCGGCGCGACCGGGGATACGGTCACCGCTCAAAGCATCGGAAATTTCTTGATTGGAATCATACGGCGCGTAAGGAACCGCATTTGCTATCGCCGTTAGCTCTTTGAACACACCCTTGACTTCTGATGCTTGCATCGACCAACCAATACCTGAAGCGTCAAACGCGAAAACCTGCTTTACCCTTGTCTGGTAGCTTCTATGGGGTAACATGAAACGAGATGTACCGCAATGGTATCCGAATACAAGCATCAGAGGTATAGCGCATATGTCGAACACAGCGAATCCACTGTCTCCCGCGTTCAACGTAACGAATTCGCCCTTCCTGAGTTGCTCGGAGTTTGCCGACCGGCTGCACATCAAGCCGGTAACCGTGCGCGCATGGGTCGCCGCTCGAAGGATAAGCTCGGTTCGGTTCGGCCGATCACTCCGAATCCCGAAAAGTGAAGTTGATCGCCTGATCGACGCAGGATTCACGCCCGCCCTGCCCGAGCGCTCTGGGCGATGAGGACGAACCACGAAGCGCCATGAACGCAAAACGCTACCAGCTACGAATCCCGAACCCCCTTGAGAGCTTCGAGCAGGCCCAGCGCTTCGAGCATCGCGATCTGGCTGAACTCGACGGATTTGAACTTTGGCAAGAGCAGGAACGCGTAAAGTGGGCACTCTCCGAAACTCTCAGGCAAAACGAAATTCGATGCAAATGGCTTTTTGAACGCTTCGCGGCCGTTCGACGGGAACGCGCATTGCGCGGCGAGATGAAGCGGTCAAGGCACGATCATGTCTGACATTGACCGGCTATTTAACGAGACAGGTCTATCGGGGGATCACGACGGGCCGACGGTTTCCCGTTCCCGTTCCCCTAAGGAAAAAGAAAGGAAGGAAGGAGGGCTCGTTGAAGTCTGGATGATGCCGGAACCAGAGCCTCGGCGGGAGGTCCTCGCAGGCCTTATACCTCAAGGGGCAATGAGCATCCTGTTCGGCGATGGTGGGCTGGGTAAAAGCTATTTGGCGCTCTTCTTTGCGACTTGCATCGTATCAGGATTGCCAATTGCTGGTCGGCCGGTCGAGCAGTGCCCGGTACTCTATCTCGATGCGGAATTGGACGAGGATGAATTTGTCCGCCGCTCCTATGCCATAGCGCGGGGGCTTGAACTCAAAAGTCCGCCGCAGGGCTTGTACTATTGGCGTCTGCCTGGCTCTCTCACAGATGCCAAAGTGATCGGCGAAGCCCGCGCCTACATGCGCGAGTGTGGTGCCGGCTTGGTAATCGTTGACTCCCTAACCATCGGTTCCTACGGGCTCGACCCAAAGGAGGCGCGCGATATTATCCGCCTGTTCAAGAGCCTGGAAGTCTTCGTCACCGTGCTCGCCATCGACCACATCAAGACGCCTGAACCCGGCGCCGATACGTCGGAGTACCGGCCCTTCGGGTCAGCCTTCAAACATCATCAAGCCCGCTCACTGATCAGGGTAACGAAAGCGCCGGGCGGGGGGCTTGCCTTGCGGAACACCAAGACGAGCTTCGACGAGAAATCCGCTACGCTTTACGCGGCACTGCATTTCGATAAAGAACTGCGGACCGTGAGGGTCGATTCACTCGACCCAAGCGACGAGCGCCTCGCCGGCATGACGAGTATTCCAACAGAGGATCGGATCATTCAGGCGCTAGCTAGGAGCGACGATCAAACCTCGACACCGACGGCTATTGGGGAAGAGCTCGAACTTAAGCCAAAAACCGTGTCGAATCACCTCAGCGTCCTGCACGCCAAAGGGTGTGTAGTGCGCCTCGGGAATGGAAGCTGGCGCTTCCTTCCCTAATTCCTTATCTAAGGGAACGGGAAACGGGAAAGCAGAGTCAGGTCGCTCCTGAAAGTGGGCCGCGTCCCGTCAGCGCTTGCGCTCAAGACCTTCGACGAGACGGATGCGCTTGCGCCTCCAGCAAAATCTCGGGCGTCACTTGCCGGCGGGTAGCGCAGTCGATCACGCTGAGGTTACATTTCGCAAGTTCCCGTACCATCTTTGCCAGACGGAGCAATCGGGCATTCTCGCTCCGCTGGTGCCGGGCAAACTCAAGGTTGGCGAAGCCCCGTCCCCCCCAGTATTGAGCGGCGGCCAGACCGGCCTTGCGGCATCGCGCCCGGCGCGCCGTCTCAGACGTGAAAGGCATACTCGATAATTAGCACACCCGAGCGCCCTATACTTTCTCTGGGTTAAGTCCGCCCCGTCTTTTCCTTGAGCAGCCGAGGCACGGCTTAGGGGTCTTCGTTTGTTTGGGAGTAATGTAGATTGTCGAGTGTCCTGACAAGGGGGAAACTTTCAGTGCCCTGTGTCGCCTCCCAAAAGCGAGTGATGGATGGCAGCGTAACAGCCCGGCCCGCCCAATCGCGGGGCCGGATGCGTGGTTACTCATCGCTGTCCCTCGGGCTTCTCGTTCTGCTGGCGCTTCAAGGAATCCCGGCGGCTCAGAGCAATCCCGTAATTTTTCCGGGAACGTTCAGCTCCACGGGGAACATGAACGAGGGACGGGCAGGCCACACCGCCACAGTTCTCCTATCCGGACAGGTATTGGTAGCGGGAGGCAGTGATGGTTCCGAGTCTCTTTCCACCGCTGAAGCCTACGATCCCTCAAGCGGAACCTTTACCGAAATCGGTAGCATGACAACGGCACGGGATTCCCAAACGGCGACTCTCCTTGAGGATGGAAGAGTTCTGATCACCGGAGGCTTCAACACCAACGTCCCCTTGGCAAGCGCAGAGCTTTTTGATCCCGGCACGTCGACTTTTTCACCAACTGGCGATATGGGCGTTCCGCGTGCGTGGCACGCGGCCACCCTTCTTAAAAACGGCGAGGTTTTGGTAACCGGAGGACTGAATTATCAAAACGGCAACATCGCCGTTTTAAGTAGCGCCGAAATCTACGACCCTGCCATCGGCAGTTTTTCACCTGTTGGAGATATGACCACTGAGCGTACGCAACATACCGCCACCTTGCTCGCCGGGGGCCAGGTTTTGATAGCCGGAGGATTTACCACTGCGAATCAGGGCAATTCGTTATCAAGTGCCGAAATTTACGAGCCGGTCGCCAAAAGCTTTACGCCTATCGCCAACATGGCTGTGGCACGATGTGATCATACGGCAACTCTTCTAAAAAATGGGCAAGTGTTACTCGCTGGCGGTTTCGACTTTCATAACGGTCAAGGCCAAGCCACCGCTAGTGCCGAACTATACTACCCGGGTTCTAAAAGTTTTCGTCTAACAGGCCCGATGCACGATAAGCGTTACCTTCAGACCGCTACACTTCTTGACAACGGTCGGGTGCTTATTTCCGGCGGTACCGTTCAATCCGCAGAACTCTATAAGAACTCGACTAAAAAATTCACCACGACCGGGAGCATGGAAACGGAGCGCCGCGCCCATACCGCAACCCTTCTGAACGATGGACGAGTTCTGGTTGCTGGGGGGTTCGGCAATTTTTACGACACTCCGGTTACGGCGGAACTATATCTGCCAATTGGCGGCAGTATTTCAGTGCAGCCGAAGCGGATTGCGTTTTTGCCGCTTCATCTAAATTCATCAGCCTTAACAAGGAAAATCCGGCTAACCAATTTGGGTAGCAAGGTATTGATTCTAGGTGTGGCAGGTTTGGCGGCGCCGTTTCTCGTCGCTCAAGGCGGGGGGTGGTTCAAACTGGCACGCGGACAGAAACACGGAGTCTCAATTCAATTTACGCCGAATGAGCTAGGGCGATCCGAAACCCAGCTTGTGATCACGACCAGCGATCCCAAACATCCTCAGGTGAAAATCACCATAATAGGTTCCGTAAATTAGCCTTACCCGAGTGCCTCCAAAGGTACGCCATCTCCTATGCGGACGGAGGGCTTGGGTTCGAATAATGCACCCGTGCTTACGCCACGAACCGCCACCGCGCCTTTTCCGCGCCCGAGGCACCTGCTCTAGCCTCTCGTGCCTCCCGGCGGCCCACGATGCGAATTTTTTTTTGAAAGTTGACCGCGCGGTATTAAAGGTAATCGCTGACCCATCTTGGGGGTTACCCACACCCGGGGGGACACGGAACGAAGCGTCAAATCACTGTGGGGATTTTTGTGGGGACTCTCAGCAAATAGCGGTATCGCTCAGTAGCAGTCACAGCCGGCGCGGCGGGCACGAAAGCCCTTGGCGGACAGGCGTTTGACGCATATCGAGCGCTACCAAGTGATACCAACGAAAACCGCCCTTTTACGCTTGGGGTGCGTGTGGTCGCCGGTTCAAATCCGGCCGCCCCGACCAAGTCCTTGCGGACGGCATAGAAAGACGATCGGCTCGCCCGGTTCAGGGCAAGCGCGAGCGCACCACGCAGTGGCCATCGCTCGGATCGAGCCGGCCGGCGCTCCATACGCGATTCCAGTTCAGCGGACTCATGTCGCGGCTATCGTAGGGACTCACCCGGACGCATCGGCAGTTGGCGTCGGTCAGCGGCACGTTCATCAGCACGTATTCGGTGACCACCGACTGCTCGAGCGCCTGGGCAGCGGTGAGCGGAACGTTGCCGCCCTCGCTCACCAGGTAACTGTTCTCGACTGAGTAGCCGAGGCCGGAAAAGCCTGCTCCGATTCCGTACAGATCGTAGAGCACGTTGGCGCCCGTGGTGCTGCCGGTTGGGATGAAGGCGGTGCCGGTGAGTTGAAAGACCGTCGCGCCCGTGTCGATCGCGTTCTGCAGCACCAGCGGCACCATCGTGTTGGGCGAGTCGGAAAAACCCAGCGCTGCGCAGTAGACCCTTTGGTCAACCGGATAACTGGCATCGGGCGCCGGGCAATCGGCGGGCGTGTAGCCCATCAGGTTGGCCAAATCCGAAGTTGCAGCCTTGAAGATATTCGGCCAACTCGCCATCAGCGGCTGCACCAGGGCAGCATCGGAGGGCTTGCAGCGCATCGCCACCAGATCGTTAGTGGCGGCATCGGGATCGTCGCTGCCGACGAAATGCGCGTCGTCGATCACCGACAATGGCGGCTGGTAGAGAATCGTGGCGCTCATGAAGGCGCGCGCCTGGACGAGCTTGCCCTGGTAGACCTTGTCCGTCCGGCCAAGATTGATTATCGGCGCCGGTTTGTTGGTGAAGAACAGGCGCGTGAAATCATTGTTGAGCGCGAAGCCGGTGATTTGATCCGATACGCGGGTGTTGTCGACCGTGATCGCGGGCGCCGTCGCTCCCGCCGCCGGCGGCGGCTGAGCCTCGGCGTTGGAGCCCGAACCGCAGGAGGTCGTAGTCAGCGCCGCGGCAGCAAAAAACACGGCCAGCAACGCTATCGTGATACGCCCGCTCCCGTTGTGCGCCCGCGCGATTAGGAACTCGAAGGCCTCGCTCATCTTCCCTCCTCCTCTGCTGCGAACTGTTCGACGCGCCAAGCTGGTTTTATCAAACCGCGCCAGTGGCTATCCTCATTGATGCTGAATTATGTTGTGCGCAGCGGACTCGGTACACTGCTCAATGCCTGGAACGCGAGAGTTGTGCTATCGAGAACAATGTCCGGGCTGGCGCAGACGCCTGAAACTACCGCGCCGATGCACAACAGATAAAAGGGTTCGTGGCGATGGCAAAGATGGACTTGGCGGGAAAGGTGGCGATTGTGACCGGCGGCGGGCGCGGAATCGGGCGCGCGATGGCGCTCGGCCTGGCGAACTTCGGGGCCAACGTGATCGTGACCGCGGCTCGCAATCCGGCTGAGGCCGAGGAGGTAGCCGCGCAGGCCAGCGCCGAAACCGGACGCGAGTGCGTCAAAGCGGTCGCGGCCAACGTCGCGGATGAGGTCGATTGCCAGCGCGTGGTCGAGGCGGCGCTGACGAGCTTCGGCGCGGTGCACATCCTGATCAACAACGCCGGGCGCGGCATGCGTTTCGTCAGTGAGGATTTTCTCGAACGGCCGACCAAATTCTGGGAGACCGACGCCGCGACCTGGCGGATGATTATCGATACCAACGTCAACGGGCCGTTCCTGATGGCCAAGGCGGTGGTGCCATACCTGCTGCGCGATGGATGGGGCCGGATCGTCAACATCACGATGAACCAGGAGACCATGCGCCGCGCCGGCTTCTCGCCTTACGGACCTTCAAAGGCGGCGCTCGAATCCGAAACCATCATCTGGTCGCAGGACCTGGCCGATACCGGAGTCACCGTCAACGGACTGAGTCCCGGGGGAATTACCGAGAGCGGGATGGTGCCGGAACAGGCGCGCGACAAATTTCGCCGCGTGATGCTCGATCCGGCAGTGATGGTGGCGCCGCTGCTGTGGCTGTGTTCCGAGCAATCCGACGGCGTGACCGGTCATCGCTACGTCGCCAAAGATTGGGATCCGCTGATGCCTCCCGCAGAGGCGGCCCAGCACGCCCGTACCACCGCCGGCTGGCCGTAAGCCGTCAAACGCCGGGGGTCGGCACGCGCGGCAGGTTCGAGCGAATTCTCTGCCCAACAGAGTTGTCGCGCAGAAGGTTTACTTACTCCGTTTCAGGCCACCGCAGCATCGGGCGCGCCCCGGCGCGCGTTCAACGCTTCGAGGCCTTGGCCGGCGCGGGCGTCGGACCATACGGGAGCGGCACGTACTGGACACTCGGGCGCCGCACCGCGACCTGCGGGAAGAGCCGCATGAACTGATAGATCTCGTCCGGCATATCGCACGAGACCGGCAATCCCAGCTTGCGCGCTTGTTCGACCATGATCGGATAGTCGTGCGTCCAGCGTCCCTCGGTCATCGCGTGGGCCAGCTCTTCGGCGCGCTCGACGGTCCAGCCGCGCGCGGTCAGCAGATGCTTGGCGTAGCCGCGCACCTGATCCATCGCCTTGGCCGCGACGTCGGCCATGATCAGCGTTTCATCGTGGACGCTATGGTTGGACGAATTCTTGCGCTCGACGGCACGCAGAATCGAGGCCGCCGGCCACTGCCCGATCTGCGGATCGAGCGGGCCCAGCACCGCGTGCGGCGCCATCACGATCTGATGCGCCGCCAGCGCCAGCAGCGTCCCGCCCGACATCGCATAGTGCGGCACGTAAACCGTTACGGGTGCGGGATGAGCGATAAGGGCGTGAGCTATCTGCTCGGCGGCCAGCACCAGTCCGCCCGGCGTGTGCAGGATCAGATCGATCGGCATCTGATCGTCGGTCAACTGGATCGCACGCAAGACCTCTTCGGAATCCTCGATATCGATAAACCGCACCAGCGGAAAGCCCAGCACCGCCATCGTTTCCTGCCGATGGATAAGCGCGATCACCCGGCTCTTGCGCCGCTTCTCGAGGCTGCGCATCAGCCGCGTGCGCCGCGTTCCCATCGACCACTGGCGTACCAGCGGTTGCAATCCGACCAGCACCAGGAAAACCCAGAATAGATCGAAGAAACTCACCTCGCGTCCCCTCCCCCGCCGACGCCGGAGCGCGAAGCGTTCCAGCGCGGCCTGTGCTAGTATGCGCGCAGGTGCAATGCCAGTCGACCTGACACAGGCGCGCGAGCGGATGGTGGTCGAGCAGCTCGAGCAGCGGGGCATCAGCGATCCGCGCGTGTTGAACGCAATGCGCACCGTACCGCGCCATCGCTTTATTCCGCCCGAATTTGCCGAACGCGCCTACGACGACTGTCCGCTGCCTATCGGCGACGAACAGACCATCTCGCAACCCTACATGGTGGCGCTGATGACCCAGGTCGCCGCGCCCGGCGCACGCGACCGGGTGCTCGAGGTCGGCACCGGCTCCGGCTACCAGGCGGCGATCCTGGCCGCGCTCGTTGCGCAGGTCTATTCGATCGAACGCATCCCGTCGCTTTATGATCGAGCGCGCCGGAATCTGCAGGACATCGGCGTTCGCAACTGCACGCTCAAGCTGGACGACGGCTCGGACGGCTGGCCCGAAGAGGCGCCGTTCGACAGTATCGTGGTGACGGCGGCGATGCCCGGGATTCCCCGTCCGCTGCTCGAACAGCTCGGACCCCGGGGACGGCTGGTCGCCCCGATTGGGGAGGACGAGTTGCAGACGCTGGTGCGGATTGGACGCAGCGACGGGCATTGGCAGGAAGAATATTTCGGCGAGTGCCGGTTCGTGAAAATGTCCGGCCGGCACGGTTTCAGCGACTAGGCTTCGGCGCTGGCAGCAGATCAGCCGCCAGCGGCTGAGAAGCATCGTGAGGCCCGCGGCGGGCCAGTGGGCGGTGGAGCGGTGGTGAGGTGGAACGCACGCGAATCCAATGGTTGGGCTATCTGTGCGCGGCTGGTTTTATCGCCGCTGCGCTGGCGGGTTGCGCCGCCGCCCCGGCCACGCCCGTCAATCGCTCCTACTCGTCGCCGCTCACCCACACCGTGCAATCCGGCGAGACCATCTATCGGATTGCGGAACGTTACCGGGTCGATCCGGGAGCCCTGATGCGTGCCAACGGCATCTACGATCCACGCCGCTTGCGGGTCGGCCAGGTGTTGATGATTCCCGGCGCCCACGGCGTCGCGCTGGGGCGCGCCGATTCTACCGGCCCCGGACCCAACCGCCCGCCTGCGCCGCCCCATTCGTTCAGCTGGCCAATCGTCGACGGTGTGGTCTCGTCCGGATACGGCATCCGCCACGGTGTGATGCATGACGGAGTGGATATCGCGGCGCCGGTCGGGACACCGGTACACGCGGCCGACGCCGGAGTGGTCGCCTACGTCGGTCACCTGCGCGGCTACGGCAACGTGGTCATCATCGAGCACCGCAACGGTTTCGTCACGGTCTATGGGCACGACGCAGTGAATCAGGTGCAGGTCGGCGAGCGGGTCGCCCGTGGACAGGTAATCGGCGAGGTCGGCACCAGTGGCCACACCACCGGGCCCAACCTGCATTTCGAGGTGCGTCACGATAATCTGGCGTATAATCCGCTACGATTTCTGCCCGCGCCGGGACCGCCCGCGGCAGTCACTTTTGCCGGCGGCGGCTGCTAGTATCTCGGTCCTGAATCTTTCAAAGCGGCCCACCACGGCCGATAGGAGCAACCACGACCGATGACCCCGGACCAACTCAAGCAACTGGTGCGTGACATTCCCGATTTTCCCAAGCCGGGCGTGATGTTTCGCGATATCACCCCGCTTATCGCCGACCCGCGCGGACTGGCCGCGATCGTCGATCAGCTCGCCGAACCGTTTCTCGGCAAGATCGACATGGTGCTCGGCATCGAGTCGCGCGGCTTTATCATCGGGGCGCCGGTTGCCTACCGCCTCGGCGTCGGGCTGGCGATCGCGCGCAAGCCCGGCAAACTGCCGTTCCGCACGGTCGACGAAATCTACGAACTCGAGTACGGCAGCGCGACGCTCCAGATCCATCAGGACGGCTTCCAGGGCAGCCGCCGGATTCTGATCGTCGATGATCTGCTCGCCACCGGCGGGACCGCCCGCGCGGCCGGGCGGCTCGCTGAGCGACTGGGCGGCGAGGTCGTCGATTACGCGTTCGTGATCGAGCTGAATGCGCTCGGCGGCCGCGAACGGCTGGCGCCGATAAACTGCTTCTCGCTGATCCAGTATGATTGAGCGGAGCGCAGCGCGGCCGGGACGCGCACCTTAATCTCCGTGCCGCTTCAGGATCGACGCACCAAGGCTGTGCCCGAATCCACTCACCAGGCGATTGCCGAGGCGGACAGCACCCGGCTCAGGATAGTGCTGGCGGTTACGATCGCCTACTGCGCCATCGAGTTCGTGGTCGGCTACTACGCCAACAGCCTGGCGCTGATCTCCGATGCGGTCCACATGCTGACCGACATCGCGGCGCTGGTGATCGGCCTGTTGACGCTGTGGGTCTCGACGCGCCCCGCCAGCGCGGGCAAGACCTACGGCTACCTGCGGGCGGAGATTCTGGGCGCGCTGCTCAACGGCCTGTTCCTGTGGCTGCTGGTGGTGTTCATCTGGTTCGAGGCCGTGCAACGCCTGCGATCGCCCGAAGCGGTCGCCGGCCTGCCGGTGATGATGGTCGCGATAGCCGGGATTGGCATCAACAGCTTCTCCGCCTGGATCACTTCGCGCAGCGCCCAACACGGGCACGGCATGGCGATGCGGGCGGTCTTCGTCCACGTTTGTTCCGACCTGATCGGATCGCTCGGCGTGCTCTGCGCGGGGGCGTTAATCTACTTCACCGGCTGGCGCACCGCCGATCCGCTGGTCGGCATCCTGATTGGCGGCCTGGTGCTGTGGGGTTCATGGGGACTGGTGCGCGAGGGCGTCGACATCCTGATGGAAGCGGTGCCGTCGCAGATCGATCTCGACGAGCTGCGCCGCGATCTATTGGCTGTAAGCGGCACCGAGGAAGTCCACGATCTTCATGTCTGGTGTCTCTCCAGCCGGCAGTTCGCGCTGTCGGCCCACGCCGTGATCACGCCCCAGGCCGATCATGATCGCGTGCTGTCGGACATCTCGCTGATACTGTCCGAAAAATTCAAGATTCATCACATGACGGTGCAGCTCGAACGCGATAATCGCCGCCAGCACGAGCCCGAGCACTTCTAGTCCCGGGTACCTAGAGCGCGCCGCGCCTGAAAGCGTGCCGGAGCGGTAGGTACCACAAGCCGGGGAGACTGCCGGCGTTCTGCAGAAGATGCATCATCATGCAGGTCGGCAGATTGCGCCGCCATACGTACAAGAGCGTGATGAATGCGCCCCATACCAGGTTTCTGACCACGCCTGCCGGGCCCCACGCCGCGAGATGGCCGAACGCAAACATGATTAGCGACGCCAGCGCCGCTATCCACGTCCGGCCGCTCACGCGCTCCAATCGCTCGAGCAGATAGCCGCGGAAAAACAGCTCCTCCATCGTCGCCGAGCTGAGCACCATGGTCCACCCCTCGAGCATCGAAACCTCCCGCATCCGCACCCCGACTCCGGGCACGTATGAATTCACCATCGGCCCGATCCGGACCATGGCCGCAAACCCGACCGCAAAGAACAGCAGGCCCCAGTCAAGATCGATCAGGCGCGGGCGGCGAAGACCGAGCGAGGTGAGCGGCGCATGCTCGATGAACGCGACGATTCCGATCACGCCGAGCCCCATCAGCGGCGACCACCAGCTCAACAGCCGGGCCGGATCGGTAAGTTGCGGCGGCGTAAGACTGGCGCGCGACCGCAGGCCCATGACGATCAGCGCGGCGTAGGCCGCAAGCGCCAGTGCGAGGCCCAGCCAGACCCTGGTGGCGCTAACGGCGGAGCGCTCGGCCGGCGCGGCATCTGCAGGCTGCATCGCAGCGCAAGAGTCAACCACATCCACCATCTGGAATCGAACCGCGCTTCGCTCCGGCTATCGCCCAGCGCCGCGAGCGGACTAGAATGAATTGCGTGCCGGATAACGGCCACAGCGACGACGGCGAACTGTTCCGCGAGTTCGATCATACCGGCGATCTCGGGATCGAACTCGAAGCGCCGTCGCGGCCCGAACTCTTCGCCCACGCGCTGACCGCACTTTCGCGCCTGATGGTCGAGCCCGACGGTATCCGGCCGCTTGAAGCGCGCCGCCTCGAGCTGGCCGCCGCCTCCGACCCGGACCTGATGCATGACCTGCTGTCTGCCGCCCTGACGCTGTTTCTGGCCGACGGCTTTATCTGGCAGGACGCATCGGTAGCGGAACAGGATGGCGGCCTGGCCGCCACGCTCAGGGGCGAACCGTTCGATCGCCGACGGCATTCGCTGATCCAGGAACTTAAGGCGGTCACCTACCATCGCCTGTCGGTCGAGCAATCGAACGGTCGATGGCGCGCGCGAATCGTGATTGACGTGTAGACAATCGTCATGGAACTACGGCGGATTCACGACTACCTGTGGGAGATCCCG
>Ga0307374_10001247_pt1 | contig 47339 bp, 55 predicted proteins | sample OX3MG_FD_202532 | JGI IMG/M metagenome (GOLD analysis project Ga0307374, IMG submission 202532) | Soil microbial communities from Risofladan, Vaasa, Finland - OX-3 | ecosystem: Environmental > Terrestrial > Soil > Coastal area > Acid sulfate soil | place: Finland: Risofladan, Vaasa | collected...
TGATGATGCGTACGGCCCCATGCCGAGTATCCAACGCCGGGCCCTCTACCGGGAATGCGCTCATTACTGTGCCCAGCACCCGGCAGCTACTGGGCTTCTCGATGTGGCTCGGTGCCGCAACCGTGGGTATTTTTATGTTGCCACTCGTTGTCCGACTGGCTGCGGCGCTCAACTCCTACACCGTCGTTGCCACAGTCGATGTTGCCCTCCTACTTCTCTCTATCCCACTGCGCATGGGGTCGGTCATCGTAGGTGCCGTGATTCCTCATGCCACCCGAGCCCTGCACAAAGGAGAGAAGAGCATAACAATCTCCCACCGCGAGCAATTGATCGTAATCGTTCCGTTTGTTCTGTCGGCGCTCGTTGTGGCTGTTACACCAATCGTCGGATTGCTGTTTGACTCGCTCGGGCGACCACAGTATGCGAAAAGCGCCGTGTATCTGGCCTTGGCGCTGCTGGCTGGTCCGGCCCGCGTTCTATACGGCCTAGTGGAGGGTGTGCTCGTCGGTCATGGCGAAAGCAGATTCCTGGCGCTTAACTCCTTGTCGATTACGGCAGTCGCCTCCGGAGCGATCCTGCTAGCCGCAGCGCTGGGTAACATGGTGGTCGCGTTTGCGCTGTTTGTAGTCGCCTGCTGGGCTGTCTACTTCTTTGGGCTCAAGCGGATCAATCGTCTGAGCCACAACTAGTCATGACCCCATGAAGCTAGCTATCCTCGGTAGCCGCGGCTTTCCAAGCACCTACGGCGGCTATGAGACTCTCGTCCGACGCTTGGCTCCCTATCTCCTCGAGGCTGGGCACGATGTGACGGTCTATTGCCGCGCACGCGACGAGGGTCGGCGGACCTGGATCACTGACGGAGTGCGCTGCATTGCCACACCGGGATATGACTCGAAGTCTCTATCGACGCTGACGTTTGGCATGACGGCGACGCTCGACGCCACCTTTCGTCGCTTCGACGCGATCCTCGTGCTCAATATCGCAAACGGTTTCTGGTTTCCCGCGCTCCGCGCAGCCGGGATGCCGTTTGCTGTCAACACGGACGGGATCGAGTGGGAGCGAGGCAAGTGGAGCCGCCTCGGGCGCGCGACCTTCCAGGCGGGGGCATGGATGACGGCCCACAATGCGAATGCCTTGATCTGTGATTCCAAGGCGATAGGCGATATCTGGCGGCAACGTTTTGGCAGAGACTACGTTTTTATCCCCTATGGCGCTCCCGTCCTGACTGATGTGCCAAATGACCGCCTAGGGAAACTCGGGCTTCCGGATAAGCCCTATCTGCTTGTGGTCGCCCGTCTCGCTCCGGAGAACAACGTCGAGCTGACGCTTGACGCCCTCGACCTGCTCCGTACGGATGCGCCTCACGCAGTCATCGTAGGAACCGCGAACTTCGACTCACCCATAGAAGAGCGACTGCGAGACATGGAGGCAGCTGGTGGCCTTTCGTGGCTCGGCCACGTCGATGATCAAGATCTCCTCGCTCAACTATGGGCCCACGCCAGTGTGTACGTCCACGGTCACTCAGTCGGTGGAACAAACCCTGCGTTGCTGCAGGCACTTGGCGCAGGAGCACCAACACTTGCACTCGATACACCGTTCAATGCCGAGGTCTTGCCCTTCCCCGAGCAACGCTTCCCACACGACGCTGGCGTGCTCGCAGCCCGGATCGAGTCCATCGTCAATTTACCAACACTCCGACAGACGATGACGGAGCGGGGTCAATCGCTCATCGGTGAGCGCTACTCATGGAATGACGTATGTAAAGAATATATGGATGTATTGGTAAAGCTGGCAAGTCGTCGTAACTCCTCGTGCGATTAGCGGTCTCGCGAGGGAGAGCTGTGGTGTCACATCGCACCAGATTGAAGGGACTTACCTCGATCTTGCATTAAGCACTCGCGCCCCGGGCTTGCCGGGGCACGACTACATCCGCCTGGAGGGGGCGAATGCGAGTTCTTGACACTCGTATCTCGACCCCAGGAGGATCACTCATATGGTGCAGCGTGAAGGGCTGGGTGACAAGCTACATGTCAGCGCGAAGGGCACCGGCCAGATGGGGCACGCTGGCAGCGTGCTGCTGGCCGGGGTAGCGGACCGGGTCGGGTTGAGCAGAGCGCTGTCTGTGGCGATGGCGAGCACGCGTGAGCCGCGCGCCGCGCACGACCCGGGACTAAAACGACGTATCTCCTCCTCGCTGACTAGCCAGCGCAATACCAATGCTAGTTCGCTAAGCTGACCAATACGTACCTACAGATGCAACACGTGTCAGAGATAGACACCCAGGTTCACGATAGCCTTGAGCTAGATTGCGCTTTCTGAAGAAACATGGCGGAAGGACCACAATGACCGGGAACGGTGAGAGCGAACAGAAACGCGCTACGGAACCTCGATACGTGCCGACTTCAGTCGACCTAGAGGACTGGAGCCGAGCCGCAAATCGTATTTCGCATTGGAATCGACAGCGGAAGTGGAGACTCTTCGAACGTGAAATCAATCCGCAGCCCGAGACCAAGGTGCTTGATGTCGGCTACTCCGATGAAGAGTATTCTGTGACCGATAACTTCATCGAGAAGCACTACTCATACCCGGAGATGCTAACAGCGCTGGGCATCGAGAAGCCTCAAAAATTTCGGGACCGTTATCCAAAGGTCAACGCCATACCGTATGACGGCAACGAGTTTCCGTTCGAGGATGATTCGTTTGACGTGGTGTGGTCGAATGCCGTTATTGAGCATGTCGGCAACCGTTTAGCGCAACTTCAATTCCTTCGGGAACTGTATCGCGTTGGTCGACGAGCGTTTATTACGACTCCGAATAGATATTTTCCGGTGGAGGTGCATACCCGCACCCCTTTGCTGCACTACCTCCCCAAGGTGGTCTTTGATCGCTACCTGAGACTGGTCGGTAAGTCCTGGGCCGCCGGGAGTTACATGCGGCTGCTCTCAAGCCACGAAATCAAGAGCCTTCTGGACGAGGCTGGTATTACTGACTACAGAATCCATCGCAACCGGCTCCTTGGTGTAACCTTGGACTTCGTCGTCATGATCAATGGCTCGGGTTCTGGGGACACGAAACTTGGCTGACTGGCCCAACCCCCTGAGTTCGGTCCGCTTGATCGGGCTCGTTGAGGTACTTCATGCCAGGCTGGGTGGCAATCATCTCCATCAGCCATGTCGATCCCCTGCGCGGGGAGGAGACGATGGCCACGTCCGCCAGTGGTCCTCGAGTATGAGCGGTGGCGAGTCTCGTCAGCGACGGCCGCAGTATGTTCTTAAGCGACTGCCGTATGGGCCTATCCAGATAGTCGGTCATAGAGTTATTAGCTACCGAAGGCGATCTGCCGCTCTCGACTTACTCGGATTGAGCATTTCGGAGTATCGCATAAGTGCTGTCGCCGCTGTGGACGGTCCCGCCTCAGCGGTAGCTGAGTGTCACCTCGACGCTGTATGTCTGCCGCTGACCGGAAGGCCCGGTTGCATCCACCTCGGTCGACGCCCTGACCGGGTGATGCCGGCGCAGCGCGCGTCGCACCGCTAAGAGGTTCCGGCGCGAGAGCGAAAGCGAGATACGTACAGTTTGGTTGGCTGGGAGCGTTGCTCGTTTGCTGCGCAAGCCTAGGTGCCGGTGATGACGCGTCAGGTTCAGGTGTCCGTGGGTGTAGATCGAGCAGGCCAGGTTGCAGCTCACCGTCAGGTAGATCCTGCCGTGGTGCAGGCGCAGGTCCTGCCGTCTGGCGACCGACGCGGTGAGTTGCAGGAGCAGACGTGCGGGCTGGGACGGCGCAGCCCGGGGCGGCACGTATCCTGGCGGGTTGGACCCTGGCCCCGGCGCGGGATGCGGGGGCAGGATCAGCGCCGGCCTAGGCGCCTGGTTGAAGTTGAAGTCGCTAATCAGACCACCGAGAGCCGGGGATTCTTCGCGCACGTCTGGGCGCGGGTCGGGCCGACCGTCGGTCGCGGGGTTCAGCCGCTGACTACTGAGGAAATCGTTCTCGATAAACTTCAGGTACGCATCGTGGCTGAGCTGCTGGTGATCGATGTACCCCGCCTTCGCGTATGGGCTGATCACCAGACCCGGCACGCGTAGTCCATACCCGTTCTGATCGACGTTTGGTGGAACGACGTGGTCGTAGAAGCCTCCCCAATCGTCCCAGGAGAGAAAGATCGCCGTGCTGCCCCAGCACGGGCTGCGCCCGACCGAGTTTATCAGCGTCGTCACATATGCCTGCCCCCTCGAAATCGGCGCGGGGGGATGTTCTGACACCTTTTCGTTTGGAGTAACCCAAGCGACGTTGGGCAGCCCGCAGCTGCTTTTTTCATGAACGGCCGTGTAGAAGTTGGTCAGCGACTGGATGTTGCCGAGCTGACCATCTTGGTTGACATCGGTAAAATGCGGAAGCGGGTTCCAGATGCCCGGCGTCTTTGGGCCCTGTTTCACCGGTGAGCAGGTGAGCGCTTCGTCGTTCTCGCAGTCAGGCTCATTGCCTTCGGATACGTAGTAGCGCCAACTGACACCGGCATTGTGCAGCAGGTAGGTGATATCCGTCCAAGAATATGTGGCACTCGGGTTGACTTCGGGACGCTGCGCGTAAAGATTCAGGGAGTTGCTGCAATCCATCGGGTTGGGGTCACCGTTTGGGCACGCAGCCGACCACCCGGACACCATGAAAAGATGCTCGGGCAGACTCCAGGAGAGGCTCGACGAGAACATGCTGTCCTGCAGCACGAAGTTCTCGGCGTACGTCCAATAGTTGGGGATCTCGCGCGCGTCGTGATAGCCCATCGCATCGACGCATTCAGCGCTGGTCACAGTTTCACCGCATTGGTTGCAGTTTGGATCGGTACCAGTGCATTTCTGGACGTTCTCGACCTGCCCCACGAACCCGTCCATCCTGCCGCTGTCGATGTCAGCTACGGCGGCAGGCATACCATGAGGCCCCCCGTAATTGATGTCGCTTCCGTTGTGAAAGGGCGCCACACATCCCCCATGCAGCGGGTCCGGTACGCAGACGCCTGCCGGTATGCCATTGGCGCCCGGATACGTACCGAAGTACTGATCGAAGGAGCGGTTCTCCTGCATGATCACCACGACGTGCTGGATCTTGTGAATCCCTTCAGGCGCCGCAAACGCATCCGGGACAACAGTGAGCCCCAGCGCAACCGCCATGAGTGCCACAACCGATGCCCTGCGCATAGTCCTTCCCTTTCCGTAGTCGCATCCCCGCTGTGGCACTACCCGCGCTATTGCGCCTGGAAACACAACAACCCCAACATTGTTGCGGCACTCTACTTCGTGAGGCTTCCCTTTAGAGGGAATGACCCTTACAACAATGGCCGGGCCGCCCCATCCCCCGGGCGCGGCGGCTGATCTACTGGCTGGAGGAATATTGGAAGGCCAACCAGATCAAGAGCGAAGACCTCGGCCAGTATTTTTTCGGTGCCGCGGTCGCATTGACGCTGCAGCTCGTGTTCTGGTCCTGGGCCCTGGCAGCTACAATCTCCTGAGATGCCTGAGATGCGAAACACAAGTCGTCCAGCCTCCCCTCCGCCCCCACCTCCTCCTCCGCCGCCTGACCTGGCACACCCGGAGACGCGCGGCGGTCTTGGCATCCTGACGAGGTAGCCCCAGCGGCGCGCGGGGCCGGGCTGGGTTTGTTGGGTATTTTCTGTTGTCTTCACACGACATAGCCAGGTGCCCAGAGATGCAGAGGACATTGCCAACCCAGAAGCCAAATCAGTTACCGGTCTGTGAACTCCGGGTGAAACCGAGGGCTCACGGTATGGATCCACAGTCCCATCCCAAGCAATCGGTAGAACTGGCTGGTGGCCGAATCCATCGAGCAGCTCAGCTTCGAGCTCACTACAAGCGCGCTGGCTGAGCAGGAGCGCGAGCTTTCGGGCCTAAGAGCCCGTGCGAGCACCATGCTCGCGGCAGCATCGATCGCGGGCTCATTCCTCGGCGCCAGAACCAGCCACGGCTCCCTCGATGCATGGGACGTCCTCGCCATGATCTCCTTCGTCTTGTGCGTGGGTAGCGCCATCTGGGTTCTGTTGCCTCATGAGCTCGTCTTCGCCTTTCGCGGCGAGGAGTTGCTGGCCGAAAGTGACCATCGGGGGGTGTCCTCTGTGATTGATGCGTATCGCACTGCTGGGATCTGGATCGAGCCTCACCTGAAATCCAACCGCAACAAGATCGCCAGTCTCTCGAGCTGGCTGACCACGGGCTGCGCGCTACTCGCCGCCGAGGTCATCTTGTGGACCCTCAGCGTCATCGGCTAAGCTCGAGCTATGGCAGACAAAACCCCCCCAGACCGCCCCAACGCGGCTTCGCTAAAGCCCCGGCCACCTGCCCATTTCCCAGTGACCGCGCCGCCCCGCTTCGCTCTCCCCGAAAAGCGCGGCCGGCTGCTGAGCTGGCTGCTCGGCAGTAAGAAATAGCCCTCTCAAAGCAACGATAGCTACGAGGCTGACGCCAGCGTCGCAACGCCTAAGTAGCTCTAAGCACCAGTCCTCAGATAGCGTTTCGGTGGGGTGGGGTTGGGGTAGATCAAGCTCATGCCCGATCCAGATATGCCTCGCCCTCGCCCAGAAGAAGAGCGGTACGCTGCGCACGGCGAGGGCGCACCGCGGGGTGAGCAAGCGCCACGTGAGCGGTATGCGCACGGCGAAGAAGCTCCCCCTCCGGCACGGAGGCGCAGACGGGGCTTGGGCTGGCGGACCCGCGATGCCAGCGCGGCGGCCGTCGGAGCCGCGGGCGCGGGCGTGATCCTCATTGCCAGGCTCGTGATGGCGGTGGCCGCGCTGATTGCGCTGCTGATCGCGCTCGCGATCGTGCTTCAGCTCCTGTTCGATGTGAACGTCTCGACGCTGATCCTGGTGAGCGTGATTGGCCTCGTGCTGATCGTCTACTTCGTGCCCTTTGGAGGGATAGAGCGCATCTTTGGCTACATGGGCTGCGCGCTCTTGGTGTATGTCGCAGCGGCGGTTCACCTGAAGCCCAACTGGCATCTCCTCGGCCAGGGATTCGTACCCCACCTGCCTTCCTCCGCGTTATATGCGTACTTCGTTGTGGGCGTCCTCGGCTCGGCACTCGGCCCCTACGAGGTCTACTTCTATTCCTCGGGGGCGATCGAGGACCGTTGGAGCATCGCGGATCTCACCCTCAACCGTCTCAATGCCGTCCTGGGGTTCGGGCTCGGAGGGATTCTGTCGATCGCATTGATCGTGGTCGCCGGTGAGGTGTTCTACAACCCCCACATCCAGCCCGGCTACCTCGGCACGACGGCACTCGGCGCGCAGCACGCCTTTGGCGAGGCCGGTCTGGTGCTCGCGCTGGTCGGGATGCTGTTCGCGGTGGGTGGCGCGGCTGTTGAGTGCGCGTTCTCCGGTGCTTACACGCTCGCCCAGTTCGCCGGGTGGGAGTGGGGCAAGTACCGGCGTCCCCGGCAGGCGCCGCGCTTCACGCTTGCATGGCTCACATTCTTCGCTCTGGCCTTCGTGATCGTCGAGACAGGCGTCGATCCCGTGCTGCTGACCGAGTACGCCGTGATCTTCTCCGTGGTGGCACTGCCGCTGACCTACCTCCCGATGTTGCTCATAGCGCGTGACCGCACATTCATGGGCGAGCACGTCAACGGAATCCTCGGCAACATCCTGGGGTGGCTGTACTTCGTGATCATCCTGATCGTCTCCCTGGCCGCGATTCCCCTGATGCTCATCACCGACGGCGGGGCCTCCTGATGGCAGTGGAGCGTATGGATCTCGTCTACCGGATTCTCGACGAGCAACTCGTCGACCTCGACGGTCGCCGCTGTGGACGGGTCGACGATCTCGAATTCGACGGCGGCCCCGGAGCGCCACCGCGTCTGCACGCGATCCTCAGCGGCTCGGGGACGTGGCACCGCCGGCTCCCCCGGGCGCTGCGTCCGCTCGGCGCTCGCCTGTTCGGCAGCGGGCGGCTCGGCCATGACGTCATCCAGGTGCCCTGGGAGCAGGTGCAGGACATCGGCGCGACAGTCAAACTGAAGGCCAAAGCTTCAGAGCTCGGCCTCGGCCAAGGCGACCAGCTCGCCGGCGAGCTCGTGGCCAAGCTTCCCGGCTCATGATCCGCGCAAGCGACCTCATCGGCTGCGAGCTGAGGACCCAGTCCGGCAAGCGACTAGGGCACGTGCACGATCTGCGCGCAGAGGCGGTAAATGACGACTGGCAGCTGGTGGGACTGGTGGTAGGCCGTGGCGGAATGGCTGCCCGCCTGCTGGGTACCAGCGCAGACCCCTGGATTCGAGGCGATGTGATTCCCTGGCAGGCGATCACGCGTCTGGAAGACGGTCTCGTCACAGTCCGTGACGCATAACCAGCGACGCCGGGGCCCACCCCTCGCGCCTGACCGCGAACACCGAATACCACTTCAGGTTCTCGGCGACGAACACCGCGCTGGACGAGCGCTTCGCGGACGTCACCGAGGAGCAGGTCCGCGCCGCGATGGCGGACAGCGAATAATCGCCCACCGGTTGGAGTTAGACTTTGGGTTATGCCAACGTTCGTCCGCGATCCCGAGCCCGTCGAGCTCCAGCAGCTGCGCGAGCGTCGCGAGCGGCTGGGCCTCGACCACTACGACGAGGTGTGGGATGGTGTGCTGCACATGAACCCGCCACCAACCGTCGAGCACCAGTACCTGGTCCAGCAACTGTATGACCTGCTCGGCCCGCTGGCACGACGCGTCGGCCTGGTGCCTCTTTTCCAGGTGTTTGCCCTCGGCGAGGGCAGGGACAATTACCGCGCGCCCGACGGCGGCCTCCATCGCACGCAGCCTCGCGGCGTTTGGCAGCGTACGGCGGCGCTTGCGGTGGAGGTGGTGTCCCCGGGTGATGACAGCTGGAAGAAGTTCGAGTTCTACGCTGCACACGATGTGGAGGAGGTTTTGATCCTCGATCCTGAGAAGCGGAGCGTGGATTGGCTCCGGCTGACGGACGGCGAGTACAAGCCAATCAATCAGTCCAGCCTGATAGGCCTCGGGCCGAGTGAGCTGGCCAGTCAGATCGACTGGCCGCCCACTGAGTAGGACCTCCACTCAGCCATGGGCAAGAAGACCTCCCCGCCCAGCGTATACGGGCGACCGACCCGGCGGGGCGGCGCCCGTAAGTATCTACGGGCGCCGCCGTGAAGCCGTTGGGTGTGTCTACTTGACGAGGATGCGACCCTGCATCCACGGATGGATGATGCACATGAAGTTCAGGGTGCTGCCCGGGGACGCGGTGACCTTGAACGTCACGCGACCGCCAGGCCCCTTGGGGCCGACGAACAGAGAGTCGCCCGGCTCATCGAAGCCGGCGGGCCCGACATTGACGAGCGGGATCGGCGGCGGACCTGACGGTGGAGCTTCTGGGTTTACGCCGTGCGCTTTGGTCAGTTCACCGCAGACGTGGCATTCCTGGATCTGCTTGATCGTGCGCGGCAGCTCAGATTTCTTGACGATCGACAGGGTGTGGGGGTCCTCGCTTGTGTTCGTCAACGTCACCGTCCCACCCGAGCGGACGGTCACCGTTCCGGCGACGAAATGTAGGCTGTCCTTGATATAGGCGTTCGGCTTGAACGTTTCTGCGCCCTTGATGACGATCTTTGCCTTCGCGGGGCCCTTGCCCTTCCCGGCCGCGCCAAGAGCTGAGGCGGCGAGGACGAGCAATGCCACGCCGAGCGCTGCCACTGCGAGCGCACGCCGCGAGTTTGATAGCTGCATGTATGCCTCCTGATGGCGCAGCGCCCACGGCGAATGCACCTGTCGAGTCTCCATAGGAGCGCGCGGATACGCACCCCGTCCCCCGCGCATCATATTCGTCTGCCCACCGACCGGCACTGTATGCCAGACAGGGCCATCCCAGGCCAGCGTTAGCCTCGGCTAATGCCGGCCATCAGCGAATTCATGGGCATCACGATCACCATGTACTTCGACGACCATCCTCCGCCGCACTTCCATGCGCGGGCGGCCGAGCACAACGCCAAGGTCCGAATCGACGTCCTCGAAGTCATCGAGAGCGACCTACGCCGCCGCGAGCTGCGGCTCGTGCTCGCGTGGGCCGAGATGCACGACGAGGAGCTGTACTCGAATTGGCGTCGTGCCCGAGAAGGTGTCACACTGCAAGCCATCGAGCCACTGAAATGATCGGCCTCACCCCCGACATAACGAACGTCGCCATTCCCGCACATGGTCGGCTGCGCCTTACGTTCGCTGATGGCCTCACCGGCGAAGTCGACGTTTTGGAGCGCATGCACGGCCCCGTGTTCGAGCGGGCCCGGACACCCGAGGGATTCACCGAGGCCCATGTCGATCGTGAGACCGGGACGGTGTGCTGGCCAAACGGAGCCGATCTTGCACCCGACACGCTGTACGAGCGAGTCCGCACCGGCCTCTGGCCTGGTCAGAGTCACGCCGCATAGGCCACACGGACATCACTGGTCCAGCACGGGCAAGAGCAGCGAATAGGCAAAAAGTACGACACGGCTTACCCGATTCGGGCTGGGTGGTTGCACCTGAGATACATGGTCATGTGCCCTTTCCGGACATAATCCACATCGTTTGTCCAAAACCCCTAGACATCCCCTGATGAGAGTGCATCCTTGCCCCCTTCGGTCATCGAGTCAGGGGGCGTATATGCAATTGCTGGGAGACGAGCTGGACCAGATGGAGAGCCGCCACGATGCGCAGATGCTCGGCGCACGTGCCGTGCCCGCCGACCCGTACACGGTATGGCTGCAACAGCGCGAATCCGAGCGCCGCTACGCCACCGCGAGTGCACCCGCCAGGACGAGCGGCCGGTTCGCTCGCAACCAGCAGGCCTTGGCGCCGTGGGATGCCATGCCGGTGACACTATCCCCCGATAGCTCTTTCTAAACCCCACGCTCGCCGGGCGCCTCATGTGGCAGGCGCCCGGCGAGTCCAGTGCGGCGGGACCAGTGGTGAGTGCTATCCGTGAGTGCTGCCGGGAAGCACCGGTGTGCCCTCGATCTGGACCGCCTGCAGCGCGTTCGGATTCAGCCCCAGCAGGCTGAGGATCGTCGGCGCGATCTGGGTCGTCTCGACCGGGTGGCCGTGTACCCCGGGCTCGACTGCTCCCGGCGCGTAGACGAGGATCGGCACAGCGCGGTCGGCCGGGTTGGCGCCACCGTGCTCGGCGATCTTTTTGCCGCCGGTGTACACCACGCCGGCCTGCACTACGCCCCACACGTCGGGGTGGCGCGGATCGCTCGTCGGCACCCCGAAGTACTTCGCCGCGCCCTTGCCGGCGAAGATTTCGGACAGCCCCGAGTGCGCCAATGCGCGCGAGCTGCCGTCATAGGCGACGCCGGTCGCCGAGTGGTTCCACAGGTAGCTCTTCACGAAGTCGGCGGCCTGCTGGGAGGTGTTCGACAGGTAGCTCTGCCACGCGTCGTCGTCGACCCCGGCGACAATCAGGGCGCCGGCCCCGGGATGAACGGCTTCCCAGGCCGTGTTGATCGCTTCGATGATCGGGCCGTCCTTGATGCGAGTCAGGGAGTTCGGGTCCTGCGGTGACTGGCCGTGCTTGGCCGAGAGGATGATCGCGGTCGAGCCCGCGAGGCCCTGCGCGTGGATCTCTTCGTCCATCGCTTGCAGCTTCGCGTTGATGAAGTCGAGCGCCCGCGCCACCAACGGCCCGGGCGTGGTGGTGCCCGGCAGATACCCGCCGTTCAGGCCATCCGAGCTCAGCAGCTTCTCGGCGGTCGAGACGGTCTGGAAGTTCATGCCGAGAATCGCCGGCATGCCGACCTTGCTCGCGCGGCTGTGGTCGTAGCCGTCGATCTCGTTGAGCACCGCCTGGACCTTGTAGGAGTCGTACTGCATCGTCGCGGCGTTGTCGCCCGTCCAGCTGATTTCACCCGGGTAGGGAGTGCCGCTCGGTTCGAGCGCGTTGCTGTCGATCTCGGGCGTGAACAGATCGTCGATGCTGTTCCCGGACGGGCCTTCGAGGGCTTCGTAGGCGGGATGCTTGTCCGACCATGCGGTCCGCAGCCCGTGAGCGTGCGCTACTTCGAAGATCGTGTTGACCTTGAGATATTCGTGCGGGTAGATCGGCGCGCAGGTCTGCGGATTGACGGGCAGAGCAGCCGGGATGATCAGCGAGTGCGGGTGCGCCGTCATTTCGAGGATGCTGCCCGGTAGGCCCGTGAGGCCCTGACCGGCGTCGAGCGCGGTTTCGTCCTTGTCGTCGGGGGAGTCGTAGATGACTTCGCCGCCGAGCGGCTTGCCAGCGCACGAGGTCGTCCCCGCTGGCAGCACAGCGTGGCTGTACTCGTCGTCGTAGTAGACCCCGGTCGTGCGGGGGTTGCCGCCGGTGACCTGGGCGGTCATGCCGGGGAACGAGTCGGACGGGACCGGCGTTTGCGCCTGCGTGTACTCGGCGCCGCCGCCGGCCAGCTTCGCGAGCTCTGAGGTTGGGTGCTGGCTTGCGTACCATTCGATGTCTGACTGGTGCAGGCCGTCGACCGAGATCAGCAGCACGTGGGCGATGGCGCTCCCGTGGTGCCGGTTGTGATCCCCGCCGTGACCCGAGGGGTCAGCGAAGACCGCTGCCGCCGGGATCCCGCCTACGACGGCTGCGGCAGCGAGTGCCGCGAAAGCGCCGCGATTGATGCGTGCAAGCATGAGACGTCTCCTCGATCGAGTGTGAGCAGTTGCGTGCACTCTCACCGCGGCGCCTTGGCACGAGGTTGCCAAGCTGTGGCGATCGTGTGGCCATTCCGTAAACGTCACCCGCGATGGTCTTTTAGTCGAGCCTCCTAGCCAGCCTCGGTCTGGAGCGTGTAGTTTGTCCGCCAGCCAGGGTTCCCAGGTAGAGGAGGAGAGTCGTGAGGCGCACTCGGATTGCAGTGGCCGGCTTGGCCGTCAGCGGATTGTTCGCGGTGTTGGCTTGCTCGGCATCGGCATTGACACTCGGCACCACGACAATCCCGTCCGGAGCCTCGCCGTCGGGGTGTCCGGCTGGTGGCACGTTCCTCGTTCAGAACGCGACAGATTCGGCGTATCAGTATTCGGTTCCGTCGCCCGGCGGGGCGATCACCTCGTGGAGCACCAACACGGTGAGCGCCACCGTGGAAACACCACTGACGTTCCTAGTGCTGCAGCCGAGCGGTGGTGGATACAAGGTAGTCGGTTTCGATAACGAGACGCTGCCAAACCCGCTGCCGGCGAGCGGCGTGGCTACCTTCAGCCTTGCGGCGCCGATCGCGGTGAGCGAAGGAGACCTGCTTGGTCTGTACGGATCTGTGTCGACGGTTGCCTGCTTCTTCCAGGGTGGCACCATCCCGGCGGCCGACACGATCGCTGCCACCCTCCCGGCCAGCGCCCCCACCGTGGGCACTCTTTACACGCCGAGCGCTGGCGACAGCGCTGTGCCAAAAATCATCCTCAATGTATCTGCCGAGCTCGCGCAGACTGAGGATGTCGGGATCACGGGCGGCGCGATGCCGGCGTCGATCACCGCGGGCGGCGCGTCCGAGTACGCGTTCACGGTCTCCAACGGCGGCATCGCGTCAGGGCCGATCACCTTCACCGACGCCGTGCCGAGCGGCCTGACGATCCTCTCCGCGGTGGCTGGATCCGGAAGCTGCTCCACGTTGGGCCCAACGGTGACGTGTACGATCTCCAGCTTGAAACCGGGCACCCGTGCTCCCGTGTCGATCATCGTCTCCGCCCCAACCGCAGGCAAATATGCTGACGCGGCGACGGTCTCCTCGTCACTCGAAGATCCGAATCCGGCAAACAACGTGGCCAGCGCCACGCTCACGGTGAACGCACCGCCGACACCCCCAGCGGCCACGTGCAAGACCATTCAGCTAGCTGGCGCGCCGCTCGCGATTGCCAAGCTCGTGATCCCGGCGTTGAACTGCACGGTCGGCAAGGTCACGAGCAAGGCGTCAAAGACCGTGCACAAGGGCCTCGTGATCTCCACGAGCCCGGGCGCTGGAGCGACACTCGCCGCCGGCAGCGCTGTGAACATCGTCGTCTCCTCCGGCCCCCCGAAGAAAAAGAAGAAGAAGAAAAAGAAGCACTGAGCGATCGCGGAACCGGCTCCGCGATAGCTAGAGGCGCCTCAGCATTTTGGCCAGACGCCCATTGTCTGGTGACCTTGATTGAGGGCGAGCGAATAAACTGTCCCAAGCCGTGCGTAGCGTGCTCAGGGCAATCGATCCGGAGGGTCGACGATGACGTCAACCCGCACAAGGCGTCCGATGCGCGCGCAAGACTTCGACCTCATCTCCCTTAAACAGAGATCGCCCTGGATTGAACCTCCAGGACGATCTCGCTCACAACTACGAAGGCTCCGTCAGGAGCAGCTTCAGGTACATGGGATAGGTGCCCCCAGAAGCCTGCCAAGCGCATCGGACGGAACCTCGTGGGAAGGCCGAAGCCGATGCAGGTACTCAATCAGAAGCAGGCGATCAAGCTATTGCAGCAGAATGGCTGGAAGCAGGAGACGGGGGGCAAGCACTCCGTCAAGATGTGCAAGCCAAAGTACCGGCCGATCACCCTGCCCAGGCACAAGGGGCGGGACTACAGCGCAGGGCTCACTGCGTCGATACTCAGGGAGGCTGGTCTATGATGGCCAAGCGAGACGGGAGACACCGTGAAGGAGAAGAAGCAAGTAGAGATCCGGGCGCAGGTCCACTACGAAGACGGCATGTACTGGGCCGAGGTGCCCAGCCATCCTGGTCTGTTTGCGTCCGGTGAGACTCTCGATGAACTGAAGGAGGCCCTCATCGAGGCGTGGTTCCTCTACACCCAGGACTCGCCTGCTTCTACGCGTGTCGAGAAGGTTCCGGGCGCGCAGCGTGCTCGGAGCACCAAGAAGCCGACGCCAGAGCACAGCGGTCGCGTGGACCAGCTCAAGCTGCTAGTCCCTGCGTAGAAAGTTTTTGGGCCAGGCTCGCCGGTCCAAACAGCTCGTTGGGGGCCCTACTGGTTACGCCAGTCCCGGCGGCTGATCCGCCGCTGGGCGGTTAGCTGATGACCCCGGGCCTGAGGATGTCAGGGTCATGGCCGGGAATGACTGTGAGACCGGCGTCGCGCAGCGCACGTAAGCGGTCCGCTGATTTTCCTTGCTGCTCGTGATCGTCGGCAAAGACCGGGAAACGGTGGTCCTCCAGACCCGATGCGAAGTGGGCGACATCGATGCCGAGTACGAGGTTGCCGATGCGGACCGACTGGTGGCCGGGTGTGTGCCCGGGGGTGAGCAACAGCTCGATGCTGTCATCGCCGAGGAGATCGTGGTCGCCGTCGATCAGGATCACCTCACGGCCATCGCCGGCGTAGTCGCGCGGCAGGAACGCGTTGCGCTTGATCACCTCGCCGTCGTGGCGCCCCTCCCATTCCCGGCGCTGCACAACCAGCGGCACGGACTCAGGGATCGTGTGCAGACCGCCGACGTGATCCCAGTGCAGGTGCGTGAGCACCACTTTGCTCAGCGTGCTCACGTCGATCTGCTCCGCCACGCTGCGCTCCTGCGCGAGCGCGATCACCGCGAACACGTCCGGTTGCTCGTAGTAGGAGGCCGGGTCCGCGATCGCCGCGGGGTTCAGCCCCGTGTCGATCAGGATCCGCTCGCTGCCGGTCTCGATCACATACGCGGGCACGGGATAGCGAACCGTGCGGTCCATCTCATCGCCCGCCCGGAAGATCCCGGCCGGTGCTGTGAACCACCCGCCGATCAGCCTCTCCACCTTCATGAACCCCAACCTAGATCATGCAGGCCAACAGCGCCCAGCGGCCTGTGATGGACAATGGGCTCATGCCAGTACAGGAGAAGCTCGTGCCCGGGAGGGTCAGCGATCAGCTCGAGGGCTGGCTCACCGGCGATCAGCCAAAGACGCTGGGCAGCCTGCTCGACACCTCCGGCGAGGGCAGCTTCGCGATCATCTTCGTGCTGTTGATGGCGGTGCCGGCGCTGCCCTTGCCGACCGGCGGCGTCACGCACGTCTTCGAGGTAATCACGATGCTGCTCGCGCTCGAGCTGATCGCCGGCCGGCGCGCGGTCTGGCTTCCCGGACGCTGGCGGCGCTTGGAGCTGTCCGGCGCGAACAGTCAGAAGTTCATCAGCACGCTGCTCAGGCGGATCCGCTCACTCGAACGCTTCTCGCGCCCGCGCGCGCCATGGCTGTTCGGCCACCGCCTGAGCGGCATCCTGTTCGGCCTCGCGGTGCTCGCACTGGCGCTCACCGCCTTCCTCGCTCCCCCCTTCTCCGGCCTCGACACACTGCCCGCGGCCGGCGTCGTGGTGCTGGCGCTCGGCTACCTGCTGACGGACATTCTCCTGGCCTCTGCCGGTCTGGCGATCGGCGCGCTTGGCGTCGCCTCGGTGATCTTCCTCGGCAGCGTCGCGGTGAACGCCGTGGAGGGACTGTTCTAGCCAGCAGCCGCCCCAGCAGGAGACCTGGCCGGCTGCTGTGGTGGCAACTCCTGCGGTTGCTGGGCGTGTGGCCGCAGTCCTTCCAGTAGGCCGGTGAGGACTTCGCCGGCCTCTTCTCGCGCTTGGGCGGGATCCTCGGCGTCGGCGATGGCCATGCATCCTTCGAGGATTGCTCCAGTGAGCATCAGTGCGAGGGCCTTGAGCGGGAGTGGTGCGATCACGCCGGTGCGGATCGACCGGCGCAGCGCGCCGCGCAGCACGACCGCGCCGTAGCGGTTTTCGATGCTGCGGATCGTGTCTGGGTCGAGCACCGCTTGCGCGTCCTGGAGCACGATGCGCTGTACGGCCGGGTCGAGGTGGGCGTCCAGCATCGCGTGGCACCCGGCGCACAGGTCCTTCCATGGGTCGGGCTCCAGGAAAGCCGTCGCGGCGCGTTCGGAGACCTCGCGCTTGACCTGTTCATAGATGGCGGCGAACAGCTCCTGCTTGCCCTCGAAGTGGTGGTAGAAGGCGCCCTTCGTAACGTCCGCGGCCTGCGCGACATCGTCGATTGAGGTCGCGGTGTAGCCACGCTCTCCGAACAGGGTGCGCGCGGCGTCCAGCAGCGCCTGGCGGGTCGCCGCGCCCTGCTTCGCCTTCTTGCTCTTGACATCCGTACTCTGAGTATGCATGATGGATACCGTCAGTATGTTAGCGCAGGTCAACGACAGGAGGAGACAGTGCCCAAGTACGTCATCGAGCGCGAGGTCCCGGGAGCCGGAAACCTCAGCCCCGAGGAGCTGCAGGGAATGTCAGCGACGTCCAACAAGGTGATCGGCGAGCTCGGCCCCGAGATCCGCTGGCTCACCAGTTACGTGACAGACGACAAGCTCTACTGCGTCTACGCCGCACCCGACGAGGACATCCTGCTCGAGCACGCCCGCTGCGGCGGCTTCCCCGCGAACCGCATCTCCAAGGTCTCAACCGTCATCGACCCCTCCACCGGCGACTGAGATGACCGGCGCGATTGTGTGTGGTGCGGGCACCGCAGGTCTTGCGGCGGCGGCCACTCTTCGCGGAGCGGGCATCGAGGTGATCGTGCTCGAGCAGACCGGCCAGATCGGTGCGAGCTGGCGCACCCGCTACGACGGGCTGCGCCTCAACACGACGGGCTGGATGTCCACTCAGCCAGGGTTTCGTGCGAGTCGCCGGCGCTACGGCGAGTTCCCTTCTCGCGACGCGTGGGTCCAGTACCTCGAGGACTATGCCGCTCACCACTGCGTCGATGTTCGCTTCGGTACCCATGTCCGGCGGCTGGAGGCCGCGAACGGCGGCTGGCGTGTTGAGACTGATCGCGGGGACCTGCAGGCGCGCTTCGTGGTTATCGCGACCGGATTCGACCACGACCCCAACCTCCCCGACTGGCCGGGGTGTGAGCGGCGGAAGCTATTGCGCGAGGTCGGCACGCTCATCGCCGAGGATGTCCGCCGCAACCGTCTGAACCGCCGGCCCGTGTACGCCACCGCGGACACCGCGCTCGACGCGGGAGCAACCGAGGTCAGCTCCGGCGCCGTGGCTGGATAGGCTTTGGGCGGTGACGACCCGCGTCCTCGTGCTCGGAGCTGGTTTCGGAGGTCTCGAGCTCGCGACGATGCTTTCCGAGGAGTTTGGCACTCACCGGCGCGCCCGCTGGTTCGGGCTCTGACCCCACCTGCCAGCTGAGTAGGGTGACGGCCCGAGGCGTTACTACGCGGCGATGGCAACGCCAGCTGGCACGTAGTGCTCGATCGTCAGATCGTCGCGCTCTAGAGCGAAGCGCACGCCTTCTTCGGCGAGCTGATGCGCTTCGGGGTAGGTGTTCGCCACCACGGTCCACTGCGGTACATCGGGGGAGGTGGCGACCCATGTGTCTTGGTCTTGGCGGTAGAGCACGCGTACGGTCATGGCTGTCTCAGAGTAGCGCGAGGGCGTCTTGCTCGGCAAGGCCCACCTGGTTGCAGAGGATGTTCTTAACGGTCGCGGGTCGGATCGTCTGGCTGTCGTGGAATGAGAAGATGATCGTCGGGTGTCCTGGAGCTTCCATCTTGCGGTGCGAGCCTTTCTGGCGAACTATCCGATAGCTAAGGGGTTCGGCTTGCAGCACGCGGAGGAGCTTCTTCGCCTTCAAAGAGGGGAACTGAGCCACGGCAGACACCGTATTGGCGCCTTGGGACGCTTCTCTCGATTCCAACCACAAGCGTCTGATGGTTTCCCTTAGCCACACAAGCAGACCACTGCGCCCCGCCTCATCACTCAGTCGCCGTCGAGCCGCAGGGCGACGACGCAGATGACACTTCACGACGCGCAGGATTGATGAAACCGCTAATATGGGCTATAACCTATGCGTGACCCGCCGCAAGGAGACTCACATGACGACCAAATTTGACGACTTCGTTCGTGAGGTCGAAGACAACAGCACCGGCCAGGAGCACCGCGAGCTCGAAGCAGCGCGTGCCCGCTTCAAGATCGGTGCCCGTCTTCAGCAGCAGCGTCTAGCAGCAGGTCTCACTCAACAGCAGCTCGCCGTGGCATCAGGAATCGCCCAAGCTGACATCAGTCGCATCGAGCGAGGGCAGATCAACCCGACCGCCGCCACGCTCCAGACGCTCGGCGCCCCGCTCGGCGTCACTCTGGACTACATCCCCGCGCCCGTCCTCACCGGCGCCTAGCCCACGCCACAGCTCGCGCCTGCTGAAGAGACTTCACAGTTCCGGGCAGCCCGTACTGTCCCGCGAAGCTGAGATCGTCGGTATAAGACACAAAAGCGGATGAAGGTTTCTGAGTGAGGTGGTGATGCGCGGCTTCCCGGTCCCCGCCGTTGCGGCGCTCGGCGTGGTGACGCTGCTTGCGCTTGGCGCTCCCACGGCTAAAGCGAATAGTTATGACGTGTACGCCTGCTACGCGGGCCAGGGCACTTACCTGAACCCAGGTGACTCCGCGACGTCCTGGTCGCTGGCCGGCAACAACGGCGGCGCCTTCTATCTGCCCTTCGACCAGTGCGGCGGGAGCGAGAACGGCTTCGGCGTGATCGCGCACAGCGGCTACACCGCCCCCGTGGGTGACTATGGCGAGGTGTTCTTCGAAGCTCCCAGCGGGTTGCGTATCGAACGTGTCCAGCTGTGGCGCTCGCTCTATGACTACGGCCTCGGCTCGGGCGGAACCTCGCAGCGCAACTTCGCCCAGAACGAGGCTGACGGCGTCCTCCCCTCGGCCGGCGACGAGTTCGACGGCTCGGCCGATGTCCCGCACGGCGCGGCCGGATCGGGCGACACGACCAGCCACGGGATCGTGCCAAGCAACTACATCTCGATCGGCCTGGCGGCTTCGCTGCCACACACCTATGCCTATGTGATCGGCTGCGGCTTCGCCAGCGGCTGCACGACCGGCGGTCACGACCCCGCGAGCCCGTCTGGACCCGACACGGTGCTGAAGATCTACGGCGCGATCGTGTCGGTCAGAGATGATACGCCCCCGGTACTGAGCCTTGCCAGCACGGGGCTCTTGAGTGGCGGAACTCAGAGCGGCACAGTGCCGCTCGGGCTCAGCGCGACCGGCACTGGCGGAATCGCGAAGCTCGCGCTCTACGCCGGCAACAGCTCGACGCCGGCATTCGCGCAGGACTTCACACAGACCCCCAACTGCCAGTTCTGGGAGGCGGTGCCCTGCCAGAACCTCTCCAGCTACCAGTACCCGGTGAACACCGCCAGCCTGCCCAATGGCACTTACTACATAACCGTCAAGGCCTATGACCCGGCGGGAAACCTCACGACCTCAAGCTCACCGGCGCCCGTGACCGTGCAGAACGGGCCAGGCGCGGGGCCGGTCGGCCCGGGCAGCCCGCTCGCGCTGCGCGGTCCGGCAAATGGCACGAATGCTTCTGATCAGGCCAAGCTCACGGCGCATTGGACACGGACTCGCAAGGTGGCCCTGACGAGCAGCTATGGAGTGCGCAACCGGATCTCCGGGACCCTCACCACGTCCGCCGGCCAGCCCGTCTCCGGTGCTTCACTGGACGTGTACGAGACACCTGGCTATGAGGGCGCCCGGGCGCGTCTCAGTGCTGTGGTACTGCGCACGGGGCCCACCGGTGGGTACTCGCTCACGCTTCCCGCTGGCATCTCCTCGAGCACGCTGCGCTTGCGCTACCGCAGCCACGTCAATGACACGGTCGCCGCGGCCACGGCGACCCTTACGTTGCGGGTGCATGCCGGGCTCACTTTGAAGATCTCCCCTCGTGCCGTGAGCGTGGGCGACAGCATCTACTTCAGTGGCGTACTGCACGGCGCCCCGGTCCCGCCAGGCGGCAAGCAGCTCGTGCTCGAGGCCTCCTCAGGCGGAGAATGGATCCAGTTCAAAGCGATCCACACCGGCCCGAAGGGCCGCTACCACGCGAGCTACCGCTTCAAGTTCCCCGGCCCCGCCACCTACCGCTTCCGCGTGCTCTGCCCATACGAAGCCGACTTCCCGTTCCTGCAAGGCGCCTCGAGCAACATCGCCGTGCACGAGCACTGAGAGGACGCTGCGTTGGTTGCAGCCCCAAGATAGAAATCTTGGGGTTTTCTCAGACGTTTTGGGCGATAAAGGGTGCTGGCATCTATAACCTGCATCAGATCCGGCGAGGAGCAACCGAGATCGGCAGGCGACGATGATCATCACCACCATGAACGACCTTCCTGGCTATGACATCGACGAGGTGTTCGGCGAGGTCTTCGGCCTGACCGTCCGCTCGCGCAACCTCGGCTCCCAGATCGGGGCCTCGCTGAAGTCGCTCGTCGGCGGCGAGCTGAAGGGCATGACCAAGATGCTCGCCGAAGGGCGCATGCACGCCCAGGAGCGGCTCATCGAGGAGGCCTCCGCAAAGGGCGCCAACGCGATCATCGCGTTCCGCTTCGACACCTCCGAGCTGGGCACCACCTGGACCGAGATCTGCGCCTACGGCACGGCCGTGCGCGCGAGCAAGCGTTAACGCAGCTGCCGGAGCAACGGCCCGCGCTCTGCCACAATCACGCGGCCATGCACCGCGCGATCATCCCGCTCATCTGCGCTCTCGCCGGCTGCGTGCTTGCGTCCTGCGGCGCGGGCGCACGCGTTGCCACTCACACCACGCGCACCGTCAAGGCGCCTGCCGCACAGCGGGCGCTCGCCTTCGCGCGCGCGGTGAACCTAACTTCCGCTGACGTGCCGGGCTTCACCGCAAGCGCAAAACACCAGCACGACTCGCCCCGCGAAAAGGCGCTGGAACGCCAGATGCTGCGCTGCGCCGGAGTGGCCGGCCCGGCGAAGGCAGTCTTCGCGGAAGGATCGAAGGACTTCGAGCTCAAACACGCGATCCTCGATTTCAGCGTCAGCTCAGAAGTCAGCGTGCAGCCGGGCACCACGCAGGCGGACAAAGGCCTCTCGGCGATCCGCGGCGCCCGCGCCCGCGGGTGCTTCTCGCGCTACCTCGAACAGTCATTCAGTGCACAGCGGATCAAGGGGGCGACCCTCGGCCCTGTGAGCATCCAATCGGGCACGCCGCCGGCACCCGGCACGAGCGGGAGCTTTGGCTGGCGCGTGACGGCGAGGTTCGTGCTCCGGGGCGCCAGCATCCCGATCTACCTCGACTTCCTCGGCTTCACCGTGGGACCGTCCGAGGTCACGCTGCTGAGCACCGGGCTGCTGCGGCCGTTTCCGGCCGCCGTTCAGCAGCAGCTGTTCACGACGCTGCTGTCGCGGGCCAAGGCGCACCGGCTATGAGCGCGGAGATCTGGAGCGCGGTCGACAACTATATCGCCGGGCAGCTCATCGGCTCCGATCCCGTGCTGGAGCAGGCGCTGCGCGACAGCTCCGCGGCCGGGCTGCCACCGATCGCGGTCACGCCGGCCCAGGGCAAGCTGCTGGAGCTGCTCGCACGGATACACGGCGCGCGCAGGATCCTCGAGCTTGGAACGCTGGGCGGCTACAGCACGATCTGGCTGGCGCGAGCACTGCCTGCAGGCGGGCGCCTGGTCACGCTCGAGGCTGAGCCGCGGTATGCGGAGGTTGCCCGGGTGAACATCGCCCGCGCCGGCTTGCGCGATGTGGTCGAGATCCGCGTCGGGCCCGCTCTGGACACCCTGCCCGGGCTCGCGGCTGAGGGCGCAGGCCCGTTTGACCTCATCTTCATCGACGCCGACAAGGGGAACTACCCGGGCTACTTCGAATGGTCTCTGAAACTGTCCCGGCCTGGCACAGTGATCGTCGGCGACAACGTGGTGCGAGACGGGGCGATCCTCGACCCTCACGCTGAGGACCCATTGACGGGGGACACGGACCTCATCCACGGAGTGCGCCGCTTCTATGAGCTGCTGGCCTCCGAGCCGCGGGTCTCCGCCACCGCGATCCAGACCGTCGGCGACAAGGGCTATGACGGCTTCGTGCTGGCGCTCGTGGGCGAGGCATAGCGCAGCTGGCGCTTTCTGCGGATTGCAGTTCGTTGGATTAAAGATGAACGAGAGCTGCCTAGGATTCTGATTTGTTCAGTGCGCCGGGTGACTTGTTGAAGGCGCAGCGGAAGTTCTCGTGACTGAAGGCAAAGAAGCTCTCCTTACGCCCCGCGGGCCGGCAGGCGCTCTTCACGCTCCACCGGCCCGCGGGCGGCTGCTGTTATCCGGCCGGCTATTTCTGTAGTGCCTTCACCGTCTTTACGCCTGCGTTGAGCACGACCTTGGGAATCGGCGCGAAGTCAAGGGCCGCTCCGAACTTCTGGCCCGCCGTCATCGCATAGTAGATCCAACTCGCCAGGAGTCCTCGCTGCGGCGCGGCCGTGGGAACGATCGCGTAAGTGAACGTCGAGAGCGGATACGCGAGCCTGTACTTCTTCGGCGGGCTAACGATGTGCATTTCGTTGTTCGCCGGTACGTGCTTGACGGACTTTGCCGCTGCTTCGATGTTCTTGAGGTTCGGGTACTCGTAGTTGCCCGCGGCATTCTGCAGCGCAGCGGCACCGAGTTTATGGGCGATTATGTATGAAGCTGAGATGTAGCCGATCGCGCCATTTGTCGAGGAGACGACGGCTGTGACGCCATCGTTGCCCTTGCCGCCCACTCCGGCCGGATAGTTGACAGCCGTGGCGTTACCCACCTGGCTCTTCCAGGCCGGGCTGATTCGCGATAGATAGTCCGTGAATGCGTAGGTATCCCCGGATCCGTCGCTGCGGAACACGGGTGTGATCTTTTGGCTGGGGAGGCTGATCCCCTTGTTGATCTTGGCAATCGCCGGGTCGTTCCAGCTGGTGATCTTCCCGAGGAAGACCGCAGCGAGGACCGGCCCCGTGAGATTGAGCTTGCGAATACCTTCGAGATGGAACGCTACGCCGGTGGCCGTCAGCGCCCAGGGGATCTGAACGCATCCATTGCATCCGGCCGCCTGGGTGGATGACAGCGGAGCATCAGATGCCCCGAAGTCCACAGTACGGGCGGAGATCTGGGCGATGCCCGCCCCCGAGCCGACAGCCGCATAGGTGACAGTGTCGCCGTACAGATGCTGGAATTCCTGCGCCCAGTACGCCTCGAGCGGCGCGACCAGCGTCGAGCCCGCACCGGTGAGCGAACCCGCCGCTGCGGCGCTGCTGGTCATGATGCCTGTTGCCAGGCACGCTATCACCGCCACAAGGGCGATCTTTGGGTATCTCGCGAGTGTCAAAGGTCCTCCTGGTTAATGTCGTGTTATCAGGTCGTATTGCCGTTCGGAGCGGAGCATCCCATCCTGTCTGCGCCCGGCTGTGGCAATCTTGTGAACACTCACCCGGTAAATGTGTAAAACCTGTAAAAGCAGATGTGTAGATGTTGTGAACGAGGACCTGACACTGCACCCCTCCGGTTAAGCTCCGGGCCACATGAGCCCAGGTACGAGATTGGCGGGCCCTCCGGCCGGCAAGGCCGGCCCTCGTATTGCTTGGGGGCCGGGCCGGCGCATGAGCCTGCGAGCGATCGACCGGGCCGGCGGCGGCCTCCTTTACGGCCTCTGCGCGCTCGCGTCACTGCTGGGAGTGGCCGTAATCGCGGCGATTGCCTACCAATTGATCAACGGCGCGAGCCCAGCCATCTCGCAATTCGGTGTGGGCTTCCTCACCCACAGCGAATGGAAGCCCAACTTCAACATCTTCGGCGCCACGCCGCTGCTGTACGGCACAGCCGTCACCTCGCTCGGCGCGCTGGTGCTTGCGGTCCCGATCGGGATTTCGATCGGCCTGTACCTGAGCACGGTGGCCCCCGGGCGCGTGAGCGGCGTAATCGGGCCGCTGGTCGAGATGCTGGCGGCCATCCCCAGCGTCATCCTGGGGTTCTGGGGGATCGTCGTGCTTGCACCGTTCTTGCAGAGGAACTTGGAGCCGTTCCTGCACAGTGCGCTCGGCTTCCTGCCGGTATTCGGAGCACCGCAAACCACGGGCACCGGACTCTTCAACGCCAGCCTCATCCTGACGATCATGGTGGTCCCGATCATCGCCTCGATCAGCCGTGACCTGTTCTTGACCGTTTCGCGCGAGCTGCAGGACGGAGCGACGGCGCTGGGGGCAACACGCTGGGAGGTGGTGCGCGGCGTGGTCCTTCCCTGCACCGGGCCGGGATTGGTGGCGGCCGCGTTCCTGGGGCTGGGCCGGGCGCTGGGCGAGGCGATCGCGGTCACACAGGTGATCGGCGCTGGCAGCGCCATCCACGCCTCACTGTTCGCCACCGGCGATACCCTGGCGAGCCGTATCGCAGACCAATACCAGGGAGCCACGACAAAGCTGCAGATCGCCTCACTGTTCTATCTGGGCGTCCTCTTGCTGGTGATCGGCCTGCTCGCGAACCTCGCCGCACAGGTGATCGTCCGGCGCTTCACCATGCGTCCCCTGGCCACACGATGAGTGATCTGCCGGCTCCGCCGGCGCTGGCGAGTGAGCCACCCGCCTGCACTCGCCGGGGAGATCTGCAACCAACCGGCCCGCTTGGCATTTTCCCCAGCGAGCTTCCAGACCCCGCGGGAGGGCTGAGGGCCTCTCCCAACCTGCGCCGGCGCCAGCTGCAGAGCAGGCTCATAGAAGCCAGCCATACCACCTCGGCGCTGCTCGCCGTGGCGGTCTTGGCGATCGTCGTCTACTCCGTGGCCTGCCGCGGCGCGAGCGCGCTGAGCGTTGACTTCTTCACCAAGGCGCCACCCGCCCTGCCTAACACTCCCGGAGGAGGAATCGCCCCCGAGATCGCCGGCACCGCGCTGCTGATGAGCATGGCGACGCTGATCGCAATGCCCGTGGGCATCCTGATCGCGCTCTACTTGACGGAGTTCGCCTCACCGGGGCTGGGGCGCGCGATCAGGCTCGCGCTCGACCTCATGAATGGGCTGCCCACGATCGTCGTTGGCCTTTTCGTCTTCGGACTGCTCGTTGCCGGGCACTACCAGAGCGGCTTCGCCGGCGCGCTGGCGCTCGCGCTCATCATGCTGCCACTGATCGCACGCGCAACCCAGGAGGTGCTGCTGCGCGTGCCGAGCGGCCTGCGCGAAGCGGCCGACGCGCTGGGAGTCAGCCATTGGCGCACGGTGCGCGGCATCGTCCTGCCGGCCGCGCGCGGGGGGATCCTGACCGCCACGGTGCTTGCCCTCGCCCGCGCGGCGGGCGAGACCGCCCCGTTGATCTTTACCTGCTCGATCTTCGGCAACACGGTGCCGGTGCACATCTTCGGCCAGGCCCTCCCCAACATTCCCGTGTACATCTTCAACGCGTCCGAGGCCGCGGACCCGTATGGGTTCGCCCGTGCGTGGGGAGCGGGGCTCGTGCTCCTGCTGTTCATACTCGTGGCCAGCCTTGGCGCCAGAACGCTTATGAACCGGGGCCACTCGAGGCTCACGCAATGAGAGGTCCCGAGAGCGCCGGGATGACCGGGCCTCCCGGGCGCAGCGCCCACCGCCGGGTGCGAATCCAGGCCACCCCGCTCGTGCCCGGCCAGATGAGGCCGGCCGGCGCCGGCGAGCATGCGAGCGCCTCTGTGCCGCCCGTCGCCGAGGGCGATGGCGGGCCTGGCGCCAGGGGCACGCGTCAAGCAATCTTCGAGGTCCAGGACGTGTCGGTGTCCTATGGCGGGAACTGCGTGCTGGCCGGTGTGGACATGCAGATCCAGCGCAACCTGATCACCGCGATCATCGGCCCATCCGGCTGCGGCAAGAGCACATTCCTGCGAAGCCTCAACCGCATGAACGATTCGGTGCCCGGTTTTCAGATAAGCGGGAAGATCCTCTACCACGGCCACGACGTCTATGGCAGTCGCGTCGATCCGGTCGAGATCCGGCGGCGCATCGGGATGGTCTTCCAGCGACCCAACCCATTTCCGAAGTCGATCTACGACAACGTGGCCTGGGCGCCGCGCAACCTCGACATGAAGGCGCGACTCGACGAGCGCGTCGAGCACGCGCTGCGGCGCGCCGCACTGTGGGACGAGGTCAAGGACAGGCTTCGCCAGAGCGCCCTCGGCCTATCGGGCGGACAGCAACAACGCCTGTGTATCGCCCGCGCGATCGCGATCGAGCCGGACGTGCTGCTGCTGGACGAGCCAGCATCGGCGCTCGACCCGGTCGCCACGAGCTCGATCGAGGAGCTGATGCTGACGCTCAAGCACCGCTATACGATCGCGATCGTCACCCACAACATGCAGCAGGCGGCGCGAATCGCCGACAGGACCGCGTTCTTCAGCCTCGATGAGAGCCCTCGCGGCCGGGCCGGCGTGCTCGTGGAGCACGACGACACGAACGTGATCTTCACCCGGCCTGGCGATCCTCGCACCAGCGACTATGTGACCGGGCGTTTCGGGTAGGCCCCGGCTAAGAAACCGTCCGAGGACTCCTCAGATCGCGCTACAGCACACCCTGGGGGAAATCCAGGAGTCCTCGGACGCTTTCTAAGTGCCGATCGCGTAGCTCGGAACGTGCTCGAGCAGCGGCTGGCCGCACTGCCAGCAGTACGCGGCGCCACTGCTGTGCGGCGCATTGCACGAGCCACACTCACCGGCGGCTCCCGTCTCTTCCATGCGCAATATGCGCTCGACCTCGCCGCGCTCACCGTCAACCTCCTGCAGCGCGGCGGCGCGCCGGACCAGCACATCGATACGGATGTGGTTGCGGGTCGCCATCTCGTACACAAGCCCGCCGAGATCCCATTGCAATTCCGCCAGGCGCACCGTCAGCTCGTCCCGGCGCTCTGCCAGGCCGGCTGCCGCCGTGGCTTGCGGTGTCTGGGTCATCATCGTGCCTCGCTGCTCATTCGCCGAAGAAGTTCCCCGTGAAGTGGCCCTTCTGATACCCGGGTCCCTTGCCAGGGGTGCCAACCTTCACGGTTTTTTCCGGTGGAGCAGTCTTTAACGCCCGCGCGCTTGCGGGTTTCGTGGCGCCGGCGCCGCCCGCGGCAGCGCCCTTGGACGCCGGCGTGCCGGCGGTACTCGCCGGCGTCTGAGGTTCAGGGCTCGACGTCGCCGCGGCAGCGGCGCCGGGCACCGTCACCACTTGGACAGCCGGGCTACCGGCGCTCTTGATAGCCGAGCCGGCGCCGGAGCGTCCGATCAGTACACCGACTCCCATTGCCAGCAGCAGCGTGCCGATGCCGGCGATCAACGTGCTGTTGACCGATGAGCGCGTCCGTCCCGGCCGAGGTTGCGAGCCCGGCGCTTGCTGAGCATGCTGTGTCCCACCATCGGTGAACGGCAGCCGGGGAGCGCCGCGGCGCTCCCCGCACTCCACGCAGTAGCGCTGGTCGGGAGCGAGCGTGACGTTGCACGCGGGGCACCGGTCGTGCCGGTGAAGGATCGCGGCAGGTTGAAGATCCGCTGTCACGACGTGCACCTGCTCCGACATGCGACTCAGTATCTGCTTGCTGCGTCGAGCAATTGTGAAGAGCCCGTTACCGAGGTTCTCGCCGCCCGGAGCCGGCGACACTCATCGTCGCGGGGCCAGCTATCACCGCGGTGCACCAGCTTCTTCACATAAAAGACATGGCCAGCTTGGAGACTGCCCGGCGATGACATCGCCGCCGACCGCCGGTTCACCGGAAACTGATGAGACCGGCTACATGCCGGCGCCATGGGCGGCGGCGGTCGCGGTGATGGCACTGCTGGCCTTTGGAGTGCTCCTCGGCTCAGCCGTCAGCCCCGCGCCGGCGAGTCGCGCCCGCACACCGGTCCTGGTGGCGCTCACCCGGGCAGCGACAAAGGCCGCCCCGCCGGCGCCCGTGAGCCAGGCCCCGGCGCCCCCGCCGGTAACGCAAGCCGCAACGCCTTCGCCCGCGAGCACCCCAGAACCCCCTCCAGCAAGCACCACCAAGGCGCCCGCGCCCAGCAAGCCCAACGCTCAAAGCAAAGGTCTCTCGAGACCAAGCACGAGGGCGCAGCTGCCTCCCATCAAGCACGTGTTCTTGATTGTGCTCTCCGGCCAAAGCGCCGCGGCGTTCTCTCCAGGCTCGCCGGCCCCATATCTGGCAAAGACGCTTCCCCACCAAGGCGAGTTGCTGGAGAACTACTTCGCCGTCAGCAGCGGAGAGCTCGCCAACGCGATCGCCTTGACCAGCGGGCAAGGGCCCACGACTCAAACAGCCGCGGACTGCCCGCTGTACACCGACCTCACGCCCGCCGCGGCCGGCGCCGAAGGCCAGGTCCTCGGAAGCGGGTGTGTGTACCCCCGCACGACACTCACGCTCGGCGATCAGCTGACCCGCGCCGGTGAGTCCTGGAAGGCCTACGTAGAAGGCCTCGAAACGGGCGGGCCGGGCCAGCCGGCCAGCTGCCGGCACCCCGTACTGGGTACTACAGACCTAGAGAACGCTCCGAGTCCTCAAGACGCCTACGTGACATGGCGCAACCCTTTCGTGTACTTCCACTCACTCCTCGACAGCCCGCAATGCGCCAAGGACGACCTCGGGCTCGGCCGGCTGGCGGCGGACCTGAAGAAGACCAGCACGACCCCATCGTTTGCCTACATCGTCCCAGACCGCTGCCACGACGGCTCCGAAACGCCGTGCGCCCCTGGACAGCCGGCTGGCCTGCCCGCCAGCGAAGCCTTCTTGCGCAAGGTCGTGCCGGAGATCGAGGCGTCGGGCGCGTATGACCGAGGCGGCTTGATCGCGATCACCTTCGACCAGGCCCCGCAAAGCGGCCCGGCGGCGGATTCGAGTGGCTGTTGCATGACGGCGCCGTATCCAAACCTCCCTTCCCCAGCCGCCACGCCCACGACAACGCCAGCCCCCACGGCCACGAGCCCAACCGTCTCACCCAACAGCGCGGCCGCGCCCCCGGCCACGCCGGCCGGCGGCGGGCGTGTCGGGTTGCTGCTGATCTCCAAGTACGTCAAGCCGGGGAGCCTGAACGTCACGGGCGAATACAACCATTTCGCGCTCCTGCGCAGCATTGAGAACCTGTTCGGGCTGGGGCCTCTCGGCTATGCCGGCGCCCCCGGCCTGCTCGCGTTTGACAGCAGCGTGTTCAACGCATACAAGTGACCGGCCCCACTTAGCCTCGCCGCCGGCCCTGCTTGAGCGTGATTCCCTCGAGCACGTGTGCGACCGTCTCACAAGCATCCACGGCCGCCTCGAGGGACTCGAAGATGTCCTTCCAGCGGATCACCACCATTGGGTCGATGCCCCCCACGAACAGAGAGGCGACACCGTCGCGCTGCAGGCGGTCCCCCTCGTTCTCGAGGCGATGAATCTCTACGAGGTGCGGGCCGAGCTCGGTCCCGGTGCGCAGGCAGCGCAGCGCCTTTGCGATCTGCTCGCCCGCGCCCACGAGCACCTCGGTGAACTCGACCGCCTGCTCCATCGGCGCCTCGACCCCGTAGAGCACGAGCTGAGCAGCCACCTGCTCGGAGTGATCGACGATGTCATCGAGCGCGCTCGCCAGCGCATACCCGTCGCCCGCACCGAACGGCGCGCGCACCCGCCCGCGCGAGGCGAGCCGGTGGATGATGTCGTGCGTGATGCGGTCGCCCTCCTGCTCGCACACCTTCAGGTCGCGGGCGAGCGCGGCATGCTCGGGATAGTCGACCAGCAGGTCGTGCAGCAGCAGTCCGCAGCGCTGGACGTTGCGACCGGACTCCTCCACGAGCGCCATCAGAGTGCTGTCGGCGCCGCGGCGCAGGAAGCTCATCGGGAGAGGATATTGCGCCGCCTGTTCACTGAGGCATTTTTCACGACTTCTTCACCAATCGATCACGAGTTTGCAACTCCCTTACCTCAATGCCGCGCGATCCTGCACGTGGTGGAGGCTTCGGTGGATAACGCGAACACCCTGTACGCGGGCGAACTGGAGATCAGGCTCGGTGAGGGCCTGGTGCTGGCCACCGGGCGCGCGCTGACGCTGTCGGTGCGGGAGTTCGAGCTGCTGGCGGCGATGGCCCGGCGGGCCGGAGCGGTCCTTACGCGCAGCGAGCTGTACGGAGCTGTGTGGGGTGGCGAGCTGCGCGACGGCGACCGTTCGGTCGATGTATATGTGAGCAAGCTGCGTGGCAAGCTGGAAGCGGCGATGCCCGACCGTCGCTTCATCCATACCCATCCGGGCTTCGGCTACCGCTTTCAGGCGCAGCCGAGCGATGCTTCGGGGCTTTCACGAGATGTTCACACCGGGACGCCCACGGATTACAGAGACTAAGCCCCACTACCGGACCGGCCGGGGGCTCAAAAGCGCCGTCAGCCGTCATACGCAATCCAGCCAGAGGAGACGTTGTGATCAAGAACAAGATTGGCGCGCTCGGGGGCGTTGCGTTGCTCGCGCTCGGCCTCGCCGCATGCGGCTCGAGCTCCAGCTCATCGTCCAGCAACTCCACGAGCACCGGCGCCAGCGCGCCCAGCGCCGCAAAGACCGCGACGGCCCCCCCCACGGCTTCGGGCACGATCTCCGGTGCAGGCTCCACCTTCGCCGCGCCCGTATACGAACAGTGGGCCTCCGCGCAGTCGGGCCTGACCGTCAACTATCAGGCGGTCGGCTCAGGCGCGGGGATCACGGCGCTCGAGTCAAAGATCGTCGACTTTGGAGCCTCAGACCCACCCTTGAAGCCCGCCGACGAAGCTGCGATCGCCAAGAACGGCAGCCCCGCCGTACAGATCCCAATGTTCCTGGGGGCGATCACGGTCTCATATAACCTGCCGGGCGTGAAAACCGGCCTGAAGCTGGACGGCAAGACGATCGCCGACATCTACCTCGGCAAGGTCAAGACCTGGAGTGACCCCGAGATCAAGGCGCTCAACCCGGGCGTCTCGCTGCCCAGCACCGCAATCACCGTGATTCACCGCTCGGACTCCTCCGGCACGACGGCTGGCTTCACCGGATTCCTCGCGGCGGTTGATCCCGAATTCAAGTCCAAGGTCGGCGAAGGCAAGGACGTGCAGTGGCCGGCCGGCACCGGAGCCAAGGGCAACGCTGGCGTGGCCGGCGCGGTCCAGCAGACGACCGGCGCGGCCGGTTACGTCGAGCAGGCCTATGCGCTGCAGCACAACTTCACCTACGCCTCGGTGAAGAACAAGGCAGGGAAGTTCGTGGCGCCTACGCTGGCCTCAGCCAGCGCGGCGGCGACGGGCGTGAAGGTGCCGGCGAACCTCGGGATCAAGATCTCGAACCCCGGCGGAGCTGGCAGCTACCCGCTCACCTCGCAGACGTTCATCGTCCTCAACAAGGATCTGTGCAAGGCGGGCACTCCAGGCGGCGAAGCGGCTGCCAAGGGCGTGGCCAAGTTCATCAGCTACGGGCTGGGCCAGGGACAGGCGATCCTCTCCCAGGCCGACTACGCGGGCCTGCCCGCCGCGATCCTGGCCAAGTCCAAGACGGCCGCGGCCGGCCTTGAGTGCAACGGATCCCCCCTCGGCGGCTAGCAGCACTTTGGAGGCAGCATCCGTATCCAGCGGTGAGCGTCCGGTTCTCGGGCGCTCACCGCTGGCGCGTTTGCCAGATCGCGCTCTGAAGTACAGCCTCACCGTCTTGGCAGGGCTGATCCTTGCGCTGATCGTGTACTTCTTCATCCGCCTGGTGGGAGAGGCGCACCCGGCGCTCGCCAAGTTCGGCGTGTTCGGCTTCACGTTCGACAATGACTGGAACGTGAGCGCCGAACGGTTCGGCGCCCTGCCGCTGGTCGTGGGGACGCTGATCACCTCCGGGCTGGCGCTGCTGATCGGCGTTCCGGTGGCGGTCGCCGCCGCCCTATACGTGACCGAGCTGTCTCCGCGGCGCGTGCGCGCTCCGATCACCATCCTGATCGAGCTGCTGGCAGCCGTGCCATCGGTCGTGTACGGGCTGTGGGGCATCTTCTTCCTCGCCCCAAAGCTCCAGCCAGCAGAGCAGTGGGTGGCCGACCGCCTGTCGTTTATCCCGTTCATCGGCGGTGGCGCGGTCACGATCCCCAACTACTTCGTCACCGGGCTGGTTCTCGCGATCATGATCCTGCCGATCGTGAGCGCGATCAGTCGCGAGGTGATGGCCACGGTGCCCTCTGACCACAAGGAAGCGGCGCTGGGCCTGGGAGCCACCCGCTGGGAGATGATCCGCATGGCCGTGCTGCCGTATTGCCGATCAGGCATCGTGGGCGGTGCAATGCTCGGCCTGGGCCGGGCGATCGGCGAGACGATTGCCGTGACGATCCTGATCGGTGACGCGCCCCAGCTCGGCGAACACCTATTCGGGCAGGGCTACAGCCTCGCCGCGGTGATCGCCAACGAGTTTGGCGAGGCCCAGGGACTGCACCGCTCGGCTCTGTTCGCCGCCGGCCTGGTCCTGTTTGTGCTGACGCTGCTCGTCAACGGTGTGGCGCGCCTCTTGGTGGCGAGGGCCGCGCACCCCGGCGGGCCGAAGCGGACCGGAGACGTTGCGCAAGCGAGCGCCGAGGCAGGCGCATGAGCGCCCACAGCCCGGCATCCGAGGAGCTGGCGCGTTTCGCCGTCAGCCCGGCGCGCAGGCGCAGGGACAGGACCGCCCGCGGGATAATCCTCGCGGGCACCGTGATCGCCCTGATCCCGCTGGTGCTGATCGTCTACTACCTGCTGGGAAAGGGCCTGTCCTCCTGGAGTCCCAGCTTCTTCAGCACCGACCCGACCGGCAACACGTTCTTTAAGAGTTCGAGCATCGGCGGGATCAAGAGCGCGATCCTGGGCACGATCGAGATCGTCGCATTGGCCTCTCTGGTCGCGGTACCGATCGGCACCGGCGTCGCGGTGTGGCTTGTCGAGTACGGCAAGAGCAGCTGGTTCGCGCAGCTGGTGCGGTTCTTCGTGGACGTGCTCACTGGGGTGCCGTCGATCGTGTTCGGGCTGTTCATCTACATCGTGCTCGTCGTCGGCACCGGCTCGAGCTTCGCCGGCTACAAGGGCTCGCTGGCGCTTGCGCTGCTGATGCTCCCCGTGGTGATCCGCTCGGCCGAGGTGATCTTGCTGCTGATCCCCGGCGCGCTGCGCGAGTCGGGGCTCGCGCTGGGTGCGCCACGCTGGCGGGTGATCTTCAGCATCGTGCTGCCCACCGCGCTGCCGGGCATGGTGACCGGGGTGCTGCTGGCGATCGCGCGCGCCGCCGGCGAGACCGCGCCGCTGCTGTTCACGGCCGCGGCAACCCTGAAGACTAACTACAACCTCGGCCAGTTCATGAACTCGCTGCCCGTGCAAATCTACAGCGACGTCACATCACCGACCACGGCCGTGGTAAACCGTGCCTGGGGAGCAGCGCTCACCCTAGTCGTCATGATCCTGCTGCTAAACCTCATTGCCCGCCTGATCGCTCGAAGGAGTCGCCTTGCATGAGCACCGGCGGATCGTCTCCTCGGAGCACTGAGATGGAGCCCGATGAGGTATTGCAGCCCGGTCACGCCCGCTCCCACATGCCCCCATCCGCAAGAGCACAGACAACCACCGCGCCCGCCGCAGCGGCGACCAAGCCAGGGCTGAGCGTGCGCCTGGAAAAGCTGCGCGCGTTCTACGGCGAGGCAGAACAGGTCAAGGGCATCGACCTGGAATTTCGCGCCAACGAGGTGACAGCGATCATCGGCCCCTCGGGCTGTGGCAAGTCCACCATGATCCGCTGCATCAACCGCATGCACGAGGAGATTCCCGGCGCCCGCGCCGAGGGCAGGGTGCTACTCGACGATCTCGATGTCTACGGGAGCGCCGTGGATGTCGTCGCGGTGCGCCGCGCGATCGGCATGGTCTTCCAGAAGCCGAACCCCTTCCCAACGATGTCGATCTTCGACAACGTGGCCTGCGGTCCGCGGCTGTCCTCACGCCGGCATGGCGACTTACGCCCCAGGGTCGAGGCGGCGCTGCGCAGCGCCGGCCTGTGGAACGAGGTTTCCGAGCGCCTCCAGGAGCCCGGCGCCAGCCTGTCCGGGGGCCAGCAGCAGCGGCTGTGTATCGCGCGCTCGCTTGCGGTGAACCCTGAGGTGATCCTGATGGACGAGCCCTGCTCGGCGCTTGACCCGATCGCGACGCTGAAGATCGAGGAGCTGATCGCCGAGCTGAAGCAGAGCGTGACGATCGTGATCGTCACGCACAACATGCAACAGGCCGCCCGCGTGGCCGATCGCACAGCGTTCATGCTCGACGGCAAGCTCGTCGAGGCCGGCCCGACGCAGGAGATTTTCACGACCCCCACCGACCCAAGAACCGAGGACTATGTCACCGGCAAGTTCGGCTAACGACGAGGAGGCCGGGAGCGCCAGGGCTAGTTCAGCTGGGAGTGGCGCGAGCGTCCGTGCCTCCTCGGGCGCGCAGGGCCGCTCCCACTTTCAGGCCCAACTCCAGGAGCTGGAGGACAAGGCCCTGAATGGCCTCGAGCTCGTCGTCGAGCAGCTAGACCGCGTGCTCGAGGCTCTTCACCATCAGGACGTGGAGCTCGCCCAGATGGTGATCGCAGACGACGACCGCGTCGACGGCCGCTATCTGGAGGTACACCAGGGCATCCTCTCTCTGCTCGCCCTGCAAGCGCCAGTGGCGGGCGATCTGCGACTGGTGGCGGCGTTGCTGCACACGATCAAGCACATCGAGCGCATGGGCGATCAGTGTGTGAACATCGCCAAGATGATCCCTCTGTCGGGTTATGAGCCGCCCGTCCACGGCGAGATGCTCGTGGCGCTCGCCAAGATGGGCGCCTTAGCCCGCTCAGAGGTGCTGCAGTGCAAGGCCGCCTTCGCTGCACGGGACATCGGCCTCGCCGAGGATCTCGTGCGCCAGGACCGCGAGATCAACCGCCTCAATCGCGAGATCTTCCGGCTGGCAATTGAGATCGGAGATGACCAGGACACGCGGGAGTGGGCCATGCACATGACCCTCGTCGCCCGTGCCCTGGAGCGGATCGGCGACAACGCGGTCGACATCGGCGAGCAGGTCGCGTTTGTCGTCACAGGCCTGTTCCGTGAGTTCTCAGACTCTTCCCATCCGTCCGGCGCGCGACCAGACGCGGCGCCGGACGGGAGCCCCGGGACGTTCTGATCTTCGGAGCGCCTGCCCGGCGGTCAGCTCAGCCATGCCGATAGCTCCTTCAGTGCTTCGGGGATGACGTAGTAGTAGGCCCATAGGCCCTGACGCTCTGAGTCCACGATCCCGGCGTCACGGAGCTTCTTCAGGTGATGGGAGAGCGTGGGCTGGGAGATCTCGAACAGCGGCACGAGCTCACAGACACAGACCCTGCCGGCGTGCTTACGCAGTACGTCCACGAGCTGCAAGCGGATCGGGTCACCGAGAGCCTTTGCCACTTCGGCCATTCGCAGTGCTTGCTCGCGCTGAACGTCGGGGTAGACCACCGGCTCACAACAGCGCTCGCCCGCGGCGCGCTTCTGCTTGGGCACCAGCTCCAGATCGACGGCCATCGATCTATTTATATCAATAACACTCACAACTATCGATGTAATACGATCGGCCAGTGGACGCTCCTCCGCTCGCCCGCCGCCTGTTCGCCGAGCTGCTCGGCTCCGCTTTCCTCGCCGCGCTCGTGATCGGCTCTGGTATCGCGGCGCAAACGCTCTCCCCGAACGACGTTGGCCTCGAGCTGTTTGAGAACGCCGCCGCCACAGCCGCGGGGCTGTTCACGATCATCCTCATGTTCGGCCCTGTGTCCGGAGGGCACTTCAACCCAGTCGTCTCGCTCGCCGACGCGACCTTCGGTGGAATCTCCTGGCGCGATGCGCTCGCCTACATTCCGGCCCAAGTGGCCGGCTGCGTTCTCGGCGCCATCACAGCTAACGGCATGTTCTCCCTCGCCGCCGTCAGCCTCTCTACCCATCACCGCGCCACGAGCGCGCACCTGTTCTCCGAGGTGATCGCCACCGCCGGCCTGCTGCTTGTCATCTTTTCGCTGGCGCGCACCAAACGCGCAAACACGATTCCCGCCGCTGTCGGCGCGTACATCGGCGCCGCCTACTTCTTCACCAGCTCGGCCAGCTTCGCCAACCCCGCGATCAGTATCGGACGCATGTTCTCGAACACGTTCGCCGGCATCGCACCCGCATCCGCGCCCGGATACATCGTCGCGCAACTCGCCGGCGGCGCCTGCGCGATCCTTGCTATCCGAGCGCTTTACCCGGACGTGACACCGGCGCAGGCAGCAGACGTCCTCCTGCCACACCGGCAGGAGGTCTCTACCTGATGGCGACCGTCCTGTTCGTCTGCCTGCATAACGCCGGGCGCTCACAAATGAGCCAAGCCCTGTTCGAACAAGCCGCCACCGGGAAACACACCGCCCTGTCCGCTGGCACGACACCCGCCGGGCACGTCCATCCCGAAGTCGCAGCGGTCATGCAGGAGCTCGGAATCGACCTCTCCGGCCGCGTCCCGCAGCTCCTTACCTACGAGCTAGCCGAGCGGGCGGATGTGATCGTGACGATGGGCTGCGGCGACGCCTGCCCCTACATCCCCGGCAAGCGCTACATCGACTGGGACCTCCCCGATCCCAAGGGCCGTCCGCTGCAGGAGGTTCGCGCCACCCGCGACGAGATCGCCCGCCGCGTGCAGGAGCTCCTTGACAGTGAGACCCTGAGATGAGCGGCTCGCCCGCCGCAAACAGCGTATTTCCGCTGTGAACATCCTGTGACGATTTGCGCCCATCGCTAACACAGGGTCCTTGCGGTCCCCTAGACTCCCGCTCGATGCCGGCAAGTATCCGCGCCAGGGATGAGGCGGTTCCGTCGAGTACTGGGGAGATCTCCTCGCCGCCAGCGGCTTTGCGTATCGCTGTGCTCGATCGTGACAGCGGTTTCATACAAGTCCTGAGCAAGCGCCTGGACCGCATGGGCTGGGAGCACCGGGTGCTTGCCAGCCCGGTCCCTACCGAGGCGATCGTGTCGATGCGCCTGTCCGCCCTGGTCGTGGACCTGGCGGTCCTGGGGCCCCAGGCGTGGGTCTGGCTGGAGCGCCTCTGCGATGCACTGCCGGAGCTGGGGATCGTTGTCTGCACCGGCCCGTCCACCGTGGCCCAGCGGGTGCGCGGGCTGCGCCTCGGGGCTGATGACTGGATCACCAAGCCGTGCCATCCGGAGGAGGCCATCGCCCGTGTCCAGAGCGTCGTGCGCAGGCGCCGGCGCAGCGCGAGCCGGGCTGAGTCAAAGCCACTGATGGCCGGCGAAGTCGAGATCCGCGCCGACCACTTCCAGGCGTACGTGGGCGCTCAGAGCATCGACCTCACCAGACGCGAGTTCGAGCTGATCGAGCTGCTTGCCTCCGCCGAGGGGCGGGTGCTCGAGCGCGAGGAGATCTACTCCCGCCTGTGGGGTTATGCGATGGTCCGCGGCGACCGCTCGGTCGACGTGTTCGTGCGCAAGCTGCGCCAGAAGCTGGAGAAGGCATCACCGCAGTGGCGCTACATCCACACCCACTTCGGCATCGGCTACCGTTTCGCCGCCGAGCTGCTCGACGTCGACGTGCCGTCCTCAATTCCCGTCGATTGGGACCACACCCAGCCCGGCGATCAGAGCAAGCTCACGGGGGCGCAACAGGACCGTGAGCTCGCCGCTGACGGGGCCGGCGGGACTTCCGTCTAGCCTGACCACGGCCAGGCCGCCCTTCTTGAGGTCTACGCGGCCGCCAATGAGGTTCCCGATCACGCCTGACAGGTCGGGCTCGTGCCCGACCAGCAGCAGACGCCCGTCTGCCGGCAGCACCGCCAGCCGGGCAAGGGCCTGAGACACATCGAAGCCACCCGCAAGCGGCGGGTGGACCTGCAGGCGCTCGCACTGGTCCTTGCTCCACTCTGCGCCGGCCAGCTCCGCGGTCTGCTTCGCGCGCACCTTGGGACTGAACAAGACGCTGTCAAAGCCGGCCCCGAGCGCCACCAGCGCGAGCCCGGCCGCGCGGGCCTGGCCTTCGCCGCGCGCGGTCAGCCGGCGCTGGGCATCCGTGCGTGTGCCGTGAGGCTCCGCCTCGGCGTGGCGTAGCAGCCAGAGTTGGCGGGCCATAGCTGGCCTCACCCTAACCGATCGCTTCAGCGCGCCCGTGGCAAAGATCACCTATGGCAACGCGCACTGGTGAAGCGATGTAGCGTTGAGTAAGCCAATGAGCCAGACATCCACCCACGAGCACCCCCGTCGCGAGCACAAGGACGGCGAGCACCACAAGCTGCACGACCCGGCGCTCTACCTGAACCGCGAGCTCTCATGGCTTGACTTCAACGAGCGCGTGCTGCAGCTGGCCGAGGACGAGCGCATTCCGCTGCTCGAGCGCGTGAAGTTCTGCGCGATCTACACAACCAACCTCGACGAGTTCTACATGGTCCGCGTCGCGGGCCTGCGCGACCAGATCGACGCAGGCGTGGAGAACCCAGGTCACGACGGGCGTATCCCGTCTGAGACGATCGCCTTGATCCGCGAGCGGGTACTGGATCTGAGCCGGCGGCTGACCAGCTGCTTCGAAAAGCGCCTGCGGGCGGGCTTGAGAGATAACGACATCCGCGTGGTCTCGGTGGATGAGCTCGACGAGGAGCAGCGCGCAGAGCTCGCCAGGCACTTTCAGAAGGTCATCTTCCCGGCGCTCACCCCACTGGCAGTGGCTCCTGGCAGGCCATTCCCCTATATCTCCAATCTCTCCCTCAGCCTGGCCGTGCTCGTGCGCGACCCCGTGACCAGCCAGACCGTGTTTGCGCGCGTGAAGGTCCCCACGGAGATCCTCCCCCGCTTCGTGACGCTCAAGCAGACCACACCCGGCGGGGCGGGCGGGGTTCCCATCGTTTTCCTACCGCTCGAGGACGTGATCGCGAGTCATCTCGACGCCCTGTTCCCAGGGATGGAAATAGCCGACTACAACGTATTCCGGGTCACCCGCGACGCCGACCTCGAGGTCTCAGACGATGCCGCCGACCTGCTCCAGGCAGTCGAGGATGAGCTGCGCCGGCGGCGCTTTGGAGAGGTGGTGCGCGTCGAGGTTGGTGCCGATTGCTCTGCGCCGTTGCGTGAGGAACTGGCAGGGCTCTTAGAGGTGCAGGAGGATGAGGTCTATCCGGTCGATGGCCTGCTCGACATGGGCGCGCTGTGGCAAATCGTCAAGCTGCCCGGCTACGCAGAGCTGCGCGAGGAGCCCCTCGTGGGACACACCCACCCGCGCCTCTTGCGCCACGAAGGCGAGCGCCCCGACGTGCTCGGGGCGATGCGCGAAGGCGACGTGCTCGTGCATCACCCCTACGACTCGTTCTCCACCTCGGTGGAGCGCTTCGTCGAGCAGGCGGTGGCCGACCCGAACGTGCTCGCGATCAAGCAGACCGTCTACCGCACGAGCGACGACTCGCCGCTCGTGCCCGCGCTGATCGACGCCACCGAGCGGGGCAAGCAGGCGGTCGCGCTGGTCGAGCTGCAGGCGCGCTTTGACGAGCGCATGAACATCCACTGGGCCAAGGCCCTAGAGGAGGCAGGTGTTCATGTCGTCTATGGCCAGCCATCGCTGAAGACGCACGCCAAGTGCGTGCTCGTGGTACGCCGCGAGGGCGACGGGGTTCGCAACTACGTACACATCGGCACCGGCAACTACCACTCCGCGACCGCGCGGCTGTACACCGACTTCGGGCTGTTCACGACCGACGAGCAGATCGGCGCCGACGTCGCCGACATGTTCAACTACCTCACCGGCTATGGCCGCCCGCTGCATTACCGCAAGGTGCTGACGGCGCCCAACCAGCTGCGCGACGGAATCATCAGCCAGATCGAGGCGACCGTCGCCGCTCACTCACCGGACTCCCCGGGTGCGATCGCGATGAAGATGAACGCGCTTGTCGACGGGCGCTGTATCCGCGCTCTCTATAAGGCATCGCAGGCGGGAGTGCAGGTCGACCTCAACGTGCGCGGGATCTGCTGCCTGCGGCCGGGGCTACCGGGCATATCCGAGAACATCCGGGTTGTCTCGATCGTCGGGCGGCTGCTCGAGCACTCGCGCGTGTTCGCGTTCCAGCGCGACGGGGAGTACACGATCTACATCTCCTCCGCCGACCTGATGCCGCGCAATCTCGACCATCGCGTCGAGCTGGCCGCGCCCGTAGAGTCTCCGGAACTGCGCGCCGAGCTGCTTGACACGCTCCAGCGCGCGTTCGCTGATAACCAGAGCTCTTGGGAGCTCGACGGGCAGGGCGTCTGGCACCGGCGCTCGCCGGGTGGGCGGGATTCGGATCCGAAGCCCCGCAACCTCCAGCTGGAGCTGGCCGAGCTGCACGCGCGCCGCGCCGGTGAGCACCGGCCAGACGGCGAGCGGGAGCACGGCACCCCCCTGAGCCGCTGAAACTACGCCGGGCTGGGCGCGAGCATCAACCGCAGCTATGCGTTGTGTGTCCTAACCTTTGAGTATCAGCAGCGTTATGGATACGTGGTCGATGGGCGATCTTGCGCTCCCAATCCGAAGCCCGCCCGAGCTTGCTCTCGCAGGACGGTTCTCGAGCGACGAGCGGCTAGCGCGGCTCATTTCGCGGGGCAGCGCGCGGGCGTTTACCGTGCTCTATCAGCGTCACCATCAGGCGCTCTATCGCTACTGCCGCTCGATCGTCCGGGATCACGACGATGCCCAGGACGCGCTGCAGAGCACGATGACCAACGCGTTCCTCGCATTGCGAGCCAGCGAGCGAGATGTGGCGGTGCGCCCGTGGCTGTTCCGGATCGCGCACAACGAGGCCGTCTCGATCCTGCGCAAGCGGCACTACTCAGATGCTCTGGAGGAGGAGCACGAGCGCTCAGAGGAGAGTGTGGAGCGCACCGTGGATCAGCGCGAGCGGCTGCGGTTGTTGGTTTCAGACATCCAGGAGCTCCCGGAGCGTCAGCGCGCCGTGTTGCTGATGCGCGAGCTCAGCGGTCTGCCGGTCGAGCAGATCGCCGCGGCCCTGTCTGTCTCCCACGGCGCGGCGAAGCAGACGCTGTTCGAGGCGCGCAGTTCGTTGCACGAGTTCGCCGAGGGCCGTGTCATGGAGTGTGAGACGGTTCGACGGGCGATCTCTGATGGGGATGGCCGTGTGCTGCGCGGCCGCAGGATGCGCGCCCATCTGCGCGGGTGCGCGGGTTGCCGTGACTTCCGTACGCTGATCGACACTCGCAGGGCTGACCTGCGGGCGCTCGTGCCGGCACTGCCGGCTGGCGCGGCGGCTGCGATGCTGGCCAGGGTGCTCGCCCATGGGACGGGTGGCGGGCATGGTGCCGGGACGGCCGCGGCCTCGGGGGCCGCGCTCGGCGGTCACGCTTCAGCGTCGCTCCTCGTGAAGGGGATTGTGGGCGCCACGGTCCTGGCAGCGGCGAGCGCTGGAACCCTGCACCTGGTGAGGGAACCGGCAAAGCACGAGCACACCTCGAGCGCCCCCGTACCCATCGCTGGCGTCCACGCAGGCGGCGCCGATCGCGCCAGCGCCGCGGCAGCGCTCAGAACACACTCCGGGCCGGCAGCCGTCGCTCTAGGACCCAGGACACACATCAGCGCCGGCCATGGCAGTGTCCTACCGGCCGGGATTGGATCCGAAGCCGGTCGCCTGCTGCAGTCACCGGCTGCCGGTCAAGAAAAGAGCAGCTCGCGTGCGATCCATGACCCGGCTGGTACTGCTCATCGCACATCCGGCAAGGGGAGCCACGGGTCAAACAAAGGCCAGCCCGCATCGCCCCGGCCAAAGCCCAGCCATCGTACGCATGCTCCCTCAAAGCCGGGCGGCGCAGCCGCTTCGCCACAGGCACAGAGCCGGTCAGATAGCGGCGGGAATCCTCACACGCCCCAGGCTCCTGTGGGGCAGCCGCCGGTTGCTGGGGAAAAGGGAAATGAAGCCCACCAGCCGGCGAGCGCACCCATTACGCCGCCGGTGGCCCCTAATGGTAAAGGCGTCAGGTAGCGATCCCGGCATGCCGGTGAGTAATGCCTGACTTTCTTCATCGCGTCGCGTTACAGCAGTGCAACGCGACTAAGCAACCCACACGAGGAGCTTTAGATGATCGTCAGAAAGACTCTGCTCGCCGCGTCGGCGCTCGCTCTGATGAGCACGCCCGCTTGGGCGCTCCCGAGCCAGGCGCCGTCAAACGGGGGCACCAAGCACGCGCCGAGCACCACTCCCGTCGGGCCACCGGCCACGACGCCGAACAACACTGAGGACCCGGGCGCCGCCAACCGCAGCTCTCACTCGAGCCAAGGCGACAAAGGATCCAAGGGCTCCAACGACAACCAGGGCCAAGGCAAAGGCAAAGGCAGCCATTCCGGACAGTCACACAAGTGCATGCCCCACAAGGTCGGCTACGTGGCGTCGGGGACGCTCGAAAGCTGGACCTTGAACGAAAACACCGACGGCACCTACAGCGGTGAAGTCGAAGTGAAGGTCACGCACACCAACCATCACGCCAAGGGCGACAACGAAAAAATCACGAAATACCCGGTCACAAAAGTTCACGTCACTTTCGGCGGCATCGCCGACACCAACAAAGACGGCAAAATCACCCCGGCAGACCTGGCGAAGGGCGACCGGGTGAAGGTGATCGGCAAGATCACGGCCCTGGCCAAGAAGTGCGACCAGAGCAAATTCACAGCAGAAACGACGATCCGCAAGATCGTCTTCCACGCGCCACCAAAGTAATCCGCTAGCACAATGACAGGTACCTGGTTGGTCTGGCCGGCACGCAAATGGCCAGACCAACCAGCGGGTCGTGCAGCTACGCAGTCAAGTAGTTGTGGATCGCGACCTCGACCATCTCGGGCTCAGGCAACGAGGCAACACGCTTATCGCGGCTCCCAGGGATCGATGAGATCGATCCCCGTGTCCTTGAAGTCCTCGATGTTGCGCGTGGCGAGCGTCGCCTCCAGCTTGCGGGCGATCGCAGCTATCTGCGCGTCGGCGACGCTGATCGGGCGAGCGAGCGTGTCGCGGTCGCTGACGAGCGCTGCGTAGTGGGTGGCGGCCGTCACGTCGAAGGGCTCGATGCGACCGTCAAAGTCTTCCTCGATCAGCCCATCAATCGCCTCGCTGAGCTGTTGCTTGCGCCGCCCGTCTGGTAGGCGGGCCACTCCGTAGAGCAGCTCGGCGGCTGTGATTGCCGTGGTCGCGACCGTAGCGGCATCGAGCGAGTCCAGCCAGCTCACTACCTTCTCGTCCGGCTCGGGACGGACGAGCTCGGAGAGGACGTTCGTGTCCAGGAGAACCACGTTTAAAGACTCGCGGCGCGGGGCAACTCACGACGGCCGGGCAAATCGAGCTCTGCGCCACCGGTGGCCGCGAACCGGGCGCGGATGTGGCTACCGAAACCGCCTGATGGCGGCTGGGATGGCAGCGCATCGTCGAGTATGGCCCGTACCTCAGCCTCCATCGAGCGCCCGTGACGCGCAGCGCTCACACGCAAGCGCGCCTTGGTCTCATCATCAATTCCACGAACCGTTAGCGTCGCCACTGACCTCACTCCAATCTGCTGTCATTGACTGCAATGCTAGCATCGATCGCCGCGAGGACGGAGTTGTTAGCTCAGGGTGCCATGCTCCGCCGCCCGTCCCAAGCGGCGGAGGCAACACTCCGATAGCGAACCCGCGTCCTAGCTAGCAGCCGGGGCAGGCAGCGTGTCGAGCGCCGCCTTCAGGTCATCCACTGACTGATAGTCCAGACCCAGCAAGTGGTCATGGCGGTGCCGGACGATCCCGGCCTCGTCGATCACGATCACCGCGCGCTTGGTGCCCATGCGACCCAAGGCGCTATAGGCCTTCGCGACCTCCTTGTCGACATCAGCCAGCAGCGGTACCGTGAGATTGTTTTTCTCAATGAATCCACGGTGAGAATCCAGATCCTGCGCCGATATGCCGACGATCGTCGCGTCCAAAGCCGCAAAAGCATCAGGGCGATCGCGATACGAGCACATTTGCTTTAAACACACGGGCGTGTTGTCCCCTGGGTAAAAAAGCAGCACGACCCGCTCGCCGCGATGCGCTGACAGCTTGAAGGGGCCATCGGTGCCGGGCAGCTGGAAATCGGGCGCCTGCTCGCCCACCTGCGGGGTCTTCGCCATGCGGTTCAGCATATCGGGAGCCGGCCCTAAGCCGATGCGTTAGAACACACGTATGCGTGCCCGCCACGTCATGCGCCTGGGCTGCGCGGCGCTGCTCGCCCTCTGGCCCGCCGCGCGCGCGTGCGCCGCCGTCCGGTCCCCGGCCGGACGGCCCTCGGCCGTCATCCTCTTCCTGCCCGCCGCGCCCGGCGAGCAAATCGAGAACGGGCTCGCGAGCGTGCCCTCGCTTTCCACCGGGATCCTGTCCGCCACGCAGGGCTCCTACACGACAGCCCAGCTGCTGCTCGACATCACCCAGGGAGCGCGTGTCTCCTACTCGTCGTATAACCCCAGCCGCCCGCCCATCCTGTCGCTCCAGTCGCACGGCGCTGGCGCAATGGCCACCCCGTGGCAGACGGTGCTCGAGCGCGCGCGCGGCGCCCCACAGATCCTGCAACCAGGCCTGCTCGCATCGCAGATCCCAGGCGGCGCCGGTTACGCCGGCATCGCCGGATCCGATGACTCCGATGCGGTGGCAGCGGCCGGCCGCAACGGCCAGATCGCGGCCCTGTCGCTGGGACCGGCGGCGACGCTGCCGGCGCGCATCGCCGCATTGCGCGAACGCAAGCAGCTAACCGTCGCGGATCTTCCGGCGGGCCCGCCTGGCTACGCGGACCTGCGCATCCTGAGCGCCGCGCGCCCACCGGGCGCCCTGGAGATCGTCATCCAGCGTGCACCCGACGCTCCCGGCAACGAACTTCTGTGGGTCGCCCTTGCCGGCCCCGGCGGGGGCGCAACGCTCACCTCACAGACCACCAGCCAGCGCGGGCTGATCGCCACCGTCGACCTCGCGCCCACGATCCTCAACCATCTGGGCCTGCGGATCCCGGCCGGTATGCGCGGCAAGCCGGTCACGCTCGCCGGCGCATTCGACGGTGCCTATCTGCGCTCGTTCAAAGCCCGCCTGCAAATCCTCTACGACCGCCGCCTGGGCGTCCTGGCCTGCCTGCTCGGCGCCTGGGCACTGCTCGCGCTCACCTTGCGGCTAATGCCACTCGCGCCCCGGTTACGCCCGCGCGCCCGGGCGTGGGCGATGCGCGTTGGTGCGCTGGCGCTGCTGTGGACGCCCGTGGCGGCGCTCGTCCCGGCAGCGCTCGAGCCCACCCGCGGCATCGAAGACGCGTTGCTCGTGCTCCTCTGCTTCTCCCTCGGCGCGCTCACCGACCGGCTTACGCCGTGGCCGCGGGCACCGCTCGCTCCCGCCATCGCGGCGGTGGTGGCGCTCACCGCCGACGCGCTCGCCAGCACGCAGCTGCTCGCCCGCTCGCTGCTGGGGCCCAACCCAGAGCTCGGCGTGCGCTTCTACGGCATCGGCAACGAGCTCAAGTCGGGCCTGGCCGTGCTCGTCTTCGCCGCCGTGGCCAGCGCGCTGTACCCAGCTGCACGCTCTCGCCGCGCGGCCAGCGCGATGGCCGTGAGCGGGATCGTCCTCGCGGTCATCGAGGGCTCGGCGCGGATCGGCGCGGGGGTTGGCGGCGTGATCCTCGTAAGCGCGGGCACAGCGCTCGCCACAGCGATGCTGCTCCCCGGCCAGCTCACCCGCCGGCGCGTGCTGGTAGTGCTCGTGAGCCCGATCGCCGGCCTGATCGCCCTGGCGGCGCTCGACCTCGCCACCGCGCACGGCTCAGGCCACTACACCGGCAGCGTCCTTCACGCCCACTCCGCCGGGGATATCCGCGACATCATCGTCCGCCGCTACACCGCCGCCTATGACGAGCTAAAGCATGGGGCGATGCCCTTCGCGACCGCGCTCGCGCTCATCGCCTCCGCGCTCGCTGTGCGCCACTACCGGCGCCTGCTCGCGCCGGTCAGCGCTGACCCCGCATGGCTCGCCGCGCTCGCCGGCGGGCTGGCCGCGGGCGTCGTTGGAGCCCTCACGGAGGACTCCGGCCCGGTGCTGCTCGTGGTCGCCGTCTTCACCCTCGGCTGCGTCCTCAGCTACCTGTGGAACCGGCCGCCACAGAACCGTCCAAAGGCGCTGAGATTCTCTGGGGGTGAGCCCAGAACGCAAGCTTCTATCCTGCCTGTAGGCGATTAGCTATGCACTACGTTCTGCTCAGCAGCACCGGAAATCTGATCGACTCATATGAGGACGAGGTGGAGGCTCGCGCTGCACTGCAACGGATTATTGACGCAGAGCCCGATGCCGCAGAGGATGTCGCTTTGATGACTTACGGGGACGACGGGATGCCGGTCGGCGATCCCGTCTTCGCAAAGATCCCGGCCGCCGGATAAGGGTTCAACCCCGGGCAGCGTCACGCAGCGCAGTCTTCGCAGGCGCCGTGCAGGACGATCTCGTGCTCGGACACAGCCAGCGGCACCCGCTCGCTGAGCGTCTCGATCGCACGCTCCAGGGCCGTATCGGAGAAGGGCATCACAAGCCCGCAGCTGTCGCACACGAGGTGATGGTGATGCTCGTCCTCGCAGACGCGCTCATAGCGAACCA